>P_2C_Liq_1_UnCtyDRAFT_1000053_pt1 | contig 41966 bp, 40 predicted proteins | sample Pon2CUnioCityCA_2_FD_10234 | JGI IMG/M metagenome (IMG submission 10234) | reverse complement strand
CTGTTTTCTTGCGCCAATAAGGGCTTAATGAGCAGTGAAAAGGCAGTTACGAAGCCCGCCTCCAATGCCAACAATACCCGTGACCTTCAAACAAATGAAGCTTTACAATCAGAGGTCAATAATGCCATTCAATACAATGATCACATCTACAAAAAGAACATAAAAACAGCGCAACTTTACGTAAAAGATCAACCGCTTTCTTTTCCTGTTATTTTTCTAAACGACAACAAGCAATTACAATTACATTTTGATGATCTAGATCAAGAATTTCATACCTACTCTTATGAATTTGTGCATTGCAATGCTAATTGGCAACCTTCAGACCTGAATCCGCAAGAGTATATTCAAGGATTTTTTCAAGGATTCATTGAGGATTACAATTACTCTTTTAATACCCTATTTCAATATATACACTATCGGCTTGAGTTCCCAAATCGAGAAATTAAATTTATAAAATCGGGGAATTACGTTTTAAAGGTCTATGCCAACAATGATCCTGAAGACTTGATCTTAACACGACGCTTTTTTGTGGTAGATAAAAAAATTAGTGTTACGCCAAGAATTAAAATTGCTACCCTAGCAAGATTTAGAGATTACAAACAAGAAGTAGATCTCACTGTAGACCTTAGGAACTACCAAGTGCAAGACCCCTATGCTGATCTAAGTGTTTTTATTATGCAAAATAGAAGGTGGGATAACGCCATCAGTAATTTGAAGCCCCTATTTGTAAAAGGAAACGAACTGGTCTATAATTACGAAGATAAAAACCTTTTTGATGGAGGAAATGAGTTCCGTTTTTTCGACACTAAAGATTTTCTTTACCAGGCCATGAATGTTGATGGTATTCAGATTATTAATGGTAAAAATCATGTTTGGGTAATTCCTGATGAACCAAGGTCTTTTAGGCGTTACTATTTTCAAAACGATATTAATGGCCAACGGTTGGTCAAACGCGACAACAGTCAAAATTCCAATAAGGAAGCAGATTACATGTACACCAACTTTACGCTAAAAAGGGAAACACCCCTATTGGGAGGTGACATTTATGTTTTTGGTGAGTTGAGTGAATGGGAGTTTAAGGATGAATTTAAAATGGAATATGTTGAAGTGGAAAAAGAATACCGTTTAGAAACAGTTCTAAAACAAGGCTACTACAACTACATGTATGCCTTTCTTCCTAAAGGAGAGACAGAAGGAGACCTGAGTATGATCGAAGGAACGCACTCAGAAGCGGAAAATAATTATTATATCTTGGTCTATCATCGAAATCAAGGTGAGATCTACGACAGATTGGTAGGTTTTGCTTTACAAAACTCGAATGCACCGCAAGCCAACGGACCTCAAAACTAAAAGCAAATGGCGCCTAAACTTAGTAGACAAGTCGTAGTGAAAGCAGTAACGAAATTTTTAGCTGAATACTCTCGCACGGATGAGAATCATTTTATGTTTAGTTACAACATATATATTCGAAACGAGACAGCAGATCCTGTTCAACTTCTTAGTCGACATTGGTACATATTCGACTCCAACAACAGCATTAAGGAAGTAAAAGGCGAAGGTGTGGTTGGACAACAACCTATAATCCAGCCCCAAGAAGAACATTCCTATCAATCTTTCTGTGAATTGAGTTCAGATATTGGGCTAATGTGGGGAAATTATTTGATGAAGAACTTAGCAACCGATAAGCTTTTTGAAGTAAAGATACCTGAATTCCAATTAATTACCCCTTCACGACTAAATTAACAACCAGAGGTTTGAGCATAAAATTTAAGCTGTCCTTTCTTTTACTTTGCTTGTTTTTTATCCCTAATATGCTTGAGGCAAAGCAGGATAGCCTGCTAAATTCGACAACTAGTTTAAAGGTAGGGTATAAAGATTCTCCGCCCTTTGTTTACCAAAATTCAGCAGGTAAAATAGATGGAATCAGTGTCTTTTTAATAGAAGAGCTGGCGAGAGAAATGGCGCTTACGGTTGAGTACCAAGCTTACGATCTCGAAAATTTAATTACAGCTGTTGAAAAGGGTGAAGTAGACCTGAGCATTAATCCCCTTACGGTTACTGCAGAAAGGTTGGAGCGGATGGACTTCAGCCAACCTTTCGCAATTAGCAATTTAGCTATTTTGATGAGAAATGAAAACGATAGCCAACTTTGGTTGATCTTGAGCAACTTATTTTCAATAAATTTCTTGAAAGCAGTTCTACTCTTATTGCTTGTCATTTTATTTTTTGGATTGATTATTTGGGCCTTTGAACGTAAAAAGAATCCACATTTTGAAAAAGGAGCCTCAGGTCTTTTTAGTGGGCTTTGGTTCTCTGCAGTTACCATGACTACCGTTGGTTATGGAGATAAAGCACCTGTGACTGCTGCCGGTAAAATAACCACCTTAATTTGGATGTTCACTGCTCTGATTATTATTTCCGGATTCACGGCTTCCATTGCTGCCTCTCTAACAGTAGGTCAATTGGGCAGTGAAGTAAACAGCATGGCTGAGCTAAGAAAGCTTAGAACAGGAACCATATCTAATTCATCTAGTGAGATCTTCTTGAAAAAGAAACAGATGAACCTCTCAACTTTTAAAAGCGTAGAAGATGGTCTAAAAGCAGTTAAAAAGGGGCAAGTAGATGCTTTTGTTTACGATGAGCCCTTAATGCGTTTTCGACTACAAGAGAGTATAGAATCAAATGAACTATTGATACTTCCTTTTACTTTTAAACGGCAATATTACAGCCTCGGTTTTCCCAAGCATAGTGTTTTGCTAGACCAACTCAACCCCAAATTGATTAACTTGATAGGTAGTAAAAGTTGGCAAGAAAAGGTAAAACAGTACGGACTAGTAGAATAGGTTTAATATTTAAGAAATGGCAAATAAAACACAGGCAAACCATAATTCTGTGCTTGAATTTTTAAGCTCTGTAGATCCTCAAACGAGAAAAGAAGACGCCTTCACTTTGCTCAAGATCATGGAAGAGCTAAGCGGAGAAAAAGCGATAATGTGGGGAGATAGCATCATCGGCTTTGGTACTTATCATTATAAATACGAAAGTGGTAGAGAAGGTGATTTTTTAAGAATAGGCTTTTCACCCAGAAAAACTGCCTTAAGTCTATACTTTTCATCAGGAATTAACCGCTATCCAACCTTATTGGAAAAATTGGGGAAGCATAAAACCGGAAAATCTTGTTTGTACGTAAAAAAATTAGCGGATATAGACCTAGCTGTTTTAGAGAAAATTATCAGAGCGTCTTTAGCTTACATGAAAGAAAAATATGGTGACCATTAAAAAAGCATCAGTTAACGTGTAGAGACTAATGCCATGGAAAAAGTTTACGATGTTGCCATGATCGGTACAGGACCTGCGGGAACTAGCTGCGCTTTAGCGCTAAAGGAATCAGGTCTAAAGGTTGCTTTGGTTGACAAGAGTAGCTTTCCTCGTTATAAATGCTGTGGTGATACAATTCCAACTCTAAGTCTCAGATATTTAGCACAAATAATCTAATAGGATTTAGACTACCCTTCTTAAATGATCATAATTTCGGATCAAGAGATTATTTCGCATCAAATTAAGCATTCTTAACAACCTCATTTATAATCACATAAACAAGTATCGGGCCTGAGTTGTAAGGTTATTGAACCAAAACAAAAGAATATGTCAAGTCCAGAACACAAAGAATTAATTTGGAACCTAATTAAAGATGTGAAAGTAGGAATGCTTGTAACCAAAGATGAAGAAGGAGAAAGCATGCACGCTAGGCCAATGCAATTGGTGCAGGATGCCTATGATGGCACTCTCTATTTTTACACTTCTAAAAACGCTGCCAAGATTTTTGAAATACGAGAAGACAGAGATGTTTGCCTCACTTTTTCTGAGCCAAAAGATCAAATATATGTATCACTGAGTGGAAATGCTCAGCTATCTGAAGATAAAGCGTTAATTGACCGATATTGGAATTCGTACATAGCTAGCTGGTTTGAAGATGGAAAAGAAGATGATGATTTAGCTATCTTAAAAGTTAAAATCAATAAAGGCGAACATTGGAATGCCAAGAAGAATAAAATGATTCAACTTTTTGAAATCGCGAAAGCACAATTAATGGAGTCTGAGACACCAAACTTGGGAGAAAATGAAAAATTTGGAGTAAAATAAATTCCATTGTAGTTTATAAGCGAAGGTTCTTCCTTCGCTTTTTTTATGTCAAATCGATTCAATAAATAAAATCTACAGCATCAAAAATGATTTCTTCTCTGATAGGCTAGCTTATTTCTCTTTGCATCTTTCTTACCTTTGTCAGCCAATATCGAAAATCCATGTACCCAACCCTATCAGACCTCATCCAAGACCTTTTTGGATTCTATATCCCACTTCCCTTTCCTACTTTTGGTTTTTTCGTCGCCCTAGCTTTTTTAACTGCTGCTTACTTCTTCACTGAAGAGTTAAAACGCAAAGAATCACTCGGATGGTTAAAGGCAAAAAAGGTAAAGATTAAAGTTGGTGAGAAAGCAAGCACTTTTGAAGTTTTATCTAATGCATTGATTGGTTTTATCATCTTTTTTAAACTTGGTGAAGCCCTTTTTAATTATGATGCATTAGTTGCTGACCCACAGCATTTCATATTTTCAACTCAGGGGAATCCATTATTCGGCTTGATTGGAGCCGTATTGTTTGGTTATCAGAGGTATCGTGAAAAAGAGAAGGACAGATTGGATGAACCAAAGATGGTTGAAGAACTACAGCGTCCGCATGAGCTAGTAGGGAACATGACCATGATTGCAGCTATTGCCGGAATTCTAGGTGCTAAGGTCTTTCACAATCTTGAAAATCTTTCAGAATTTGCAGCTGATCCTATCGGCGCTTTAGTTTCTTTTAGTGGATTAAGTATTTATGGCGGTTTGATCGTTGGCGGTGGCGCTGTACTTTATTATGCAGTTAAAAATGGGCTTACATGGATTCACGTAGCAGATGCTTGTGCTCCAGGTTTAATGGCCGCCTACGGAGTAGGAAGAATAGGCTGTCAAATGTCTGGAGACGGTGATTGGGGTATGCCAAATACCAACCCTAAACCAGAATGGCTCAGCTGGGCTCCCGATTGGGTTTGGGCTTTTGATTATCAAGGTAATGTTCTAAATAAAGACTTAGGCGAACCCGGTAGACCGGTTGAGCATATTGAAAATGGAATCCGCATGGTTTATGAAGGAAATGCTTGGCCCACTCCGTTTTATGAAACCATCATGGCTTTTATAATCTTTGGCATCCTTTGGAGTTTAAGAAAGAAAATAAGAATACCTGGCTTCATTTTTAGCCTTTACCTTGCCTTAAATGGGGTTGAACGTTTTTTAATCGAAAAAATTCGCATTAATCCTGACTATCATTTTCTTGGTATAGAAGCCACCCAAGCAGAGCTCATTGCGGTACTAATGTTTTTAATTGGGCTTGCAGGAATATTTTATTTCAGTAAAAATCCTAATCGTTTTAAACCAAATCAATAAAACTTGAAATCAATGAACCTTAAAGAACTCACCCTCGATGTTGTAGAACTCTGCCGACAGGTAGGCATGAACATTAAAATTGAGGAAAGGCAGGTCAAAAAGGCAGATATTGAAGAAAAGTCATTGAATTCTTTGGTGAGTTATGTTGACAAACAAGCTGAAGAACGATTGGTTAAGACGCTTAGTGAATTTTTACCTGAATCTGGTTTCATTGCCGAAGAAGGTACTGCTGATAAAAAGGGTGAAGTCTACAATTGGATAATCGACCCTTTGGATGGAACCACAAACTTTCTTCATGGACTGCCAGTCTACTCAGTCAGCGTTGCCCTGCAAATGAATAAAGAAATTGTCTTAGGTGTAGTTTATGAAGTGAACCAAGATGAATGCTTTTTTGCTTGGAAAGATGGAGGAGCATTTTTAAACCAAGACCAAATTCACCTAAGTCAAAATCAAGATTTAGCTAATTCACTCATAGCAACAGGATTTCCTTATTATGATTATGATCGAATTGATGATTACTTTAAAGTGTTGAAATCAATGGCTCAAAAAAGTAGAGGTGTTAGAAGAATGGGATCTGCAGCAGTTGATTTAGCTTATACTGCATGTGGTCGATTTGATGCTTTTTTTGAGTATAGTTTGCACCCTTGGGATGTGGCAGCAGGTGCATTGATTGTTAGGGAAGCTGGAGGATTAGTTTATGATTTTTCAGGCGGTCAAAACTGGCTAGAAGGCAAAGAAATAATAGTTTGTAATTCTTATTTGAAAGATCAATTATTGAAAGAGATACATTCCATCGCTCGACCAATTAGTCATTAGCCTTGGAATATTTTTTATTGACATCATCATACCAATCACCTTCACTCCACCTTCCTTTCGACTCTTCGCCAAACTTGAGTACTGCATAAACCATGTAAAGTACTAGAAAGTTACCAATCATAAAGAAGGTAAACATCAAGTCATAGCTTGCGCCCATATGCGGCATTATAGCATAGAAAAATAAAAATAAGGTGACTCCTATAACAATAAACTTAACTGTCTTCATGTCCTTGAAACACAAAGCAGAGGAGAAAGTTGAGCTAAGTAGCGGAAAATAAGTTACGATGAACTAGTTCAGGCGATTTGCCCTCCACTTACTGCGCTTCTTGGCAGGTGTAACTGAGGCCTTAGTTTGGACATTCTGCTCAACCAACTTTGCTGCCAAAATCGCAGCAATATTGGCTTCTTCTGCACGATACTCATGCAGGTATTCAGGTTTAAAATGGTGTTTCACAAAGTTGGTATCAAACTTCCCGCTAATAAAAGACTCATGTTGTAGAGTAAATTTGCAGAAAGAAAGGGTGGTTTTTACTCCACTAATTTGATACTCATCAATTGCGCGGAGCATTCTTTGCCTTGCTTCTTCCCTATTTTTTCCAAAAGTGACCAGCTTTGCGATCATCGGATCGTAATAAATCGGAATCTGCATACCTTCTTCAAATCCATCATCAACCCGAACCCCTAATCCTTGTGGACGTGTATACGTTTTTAACTTTCCAATATCAGGTAAAAAGTTATTCTCAGGATCTTCAGCATACACGCGCACTTCAAAGGCATGTCCGTTAATACTCAAATCCTCTTGGGCAAATGAGAGTTTCTCTCCTCTGGCGATGTTAATCTGCTCGCGCACGAGGTCAATTCCAGTAATTTGTTCGGTAACAGGATGCTCAACCTGCAAGCGGGTATTCATTTCTAAAAAGTAAAAGCGGTGATTCTCATCAAGTAGAAACTCAACTGTTCCCGCTCCTACGTAATTGCAACTTTTGGCTACACGCACTGCTGCTTCGCCCATTTCCTTTCTTAATTCAGGCGTAAGAACTGCAGAAGGAGCTTCTTCTATCACCTTTTGGTGACGTCTTTGAATCGAGCACTCGCGCTCGAATAAGTAGACCACATTGCCCTCTTGATCGGCTAAAATCTGAATTTCAATGTGCCGTGGTGAACCCACAAAACGTTCAATAAAAACCGCTCCGTCACCAAAGGCCGACTTAGCTTCAGAAACTGCACGGTCCATCTGTTCTTTAAAATCTTCTGCTTTTTCTACGATACGCATTCCTTTACCACCGCCACCGGCAGAAGCTTTTACTAAAATTGGAAAACCAATTTCGGAGGCAATTCGAGCAGCCTCCTCCACATCGGTTACCGCCTCATCAGTGCCAGGCACTAAAGGTATATCATATTTTTTCACGGCAGCCTTAGCAGCTAGCTTGCTTCCCATTAGCTCCATGGCTTCAGGAGAGGGGCCAATTAAGATAAGACCAGCTTCTGAAACTTGGCGTGCAAAGTCTGCATTCTCAGATAGGAAGCCGTATCCAGGATGTATTCCATCAACTCCAAGGTCTTGACACACTTTTAAGATCTTATCAATCCGCAAATAGGAGTCAGCAGAAGCGGGTGGTCCGATACAGACTGCCTCATCAGCAAAACGCACGAACAAAGCATCGCGATCTGCTTCAGAAAAAACTGCAACAGTTTTGATTCCCATCTCCTTGGCGGTTCGCATTACACGTAAAGCAATTTCTCCTCGATTGGCTACTAAGATCTTTTTCATCGTTGTTTTTTTAGCTTGGCTAAATTAAGGAGATGTAGGCAGATGAGAAAGCCGAATTATAGCTTGGCTTGTATCAAACTATCTAAATAGAATTCTGTATTCTCTCCATAACCTAACTTGATCATCTCAACTTCTAATTCAGGATTTAAAAGAAATAGTGTGGGATAAGCAAACACCTTTGCCTTTTGAGGCATTTTTCGCTCAATAAAATAAGAAGGGTAATTCATAGGGTGGTAGGATAAGAATTTTGGCATTCGGCCTAAGTTTTTTTCATTGTTATCGTATGGATTAAGGCCTATTACTGCCAACTTTGGATAACGGTCTGCTAGCTCATTCAATACTGGGATAGCATCTTGGCAAGGCGGGCAGTCCATGTACCAAAAATCAACTAGAGTCCATCTTCCTTTCAAGCTATCCCAATCTAAAGTCGTGGAATTTGGATAACGATACCCTTCTATTTGCGGAAAAGCTTGTCCATAATCCAACGAATCTCGCTTAGTAGGTTCGTAATCTTCAAGGCTATAACGATCAGATAAAGAATCAAATCTAGCCTTCAGATCTGCTTCACTCACTTGGTCATAGCTTACTTGGCTGATGTTCCATTCTTGGTATTGCACTTCTCCTTCACTTTCAAAATAAGTTTGCATGCGTCTGAGCGAATAATCATCAGTACGGAACCACACCTTTTTCCAAGCTCCATGGTAACTTTCTGTATCGGGAAAATCATACTCCAATAAATAACAATTTTCCTCTTCAAATTTCACCTGTGAAAAGGAGCTATTTATGCTTGTATCGGCCACCCCTTTATGAATTCGTTCAGGTTTTAAAAAATAAATATCGACCACATCTCCGATTACGTTTCCGGTGAAAATAAAATTAGCTCCTTCAGGGAACTTGATTATTTTCTCTTGATTTGGATAAATTAAATAGGATTGCTTCCCATCGTAAAAACGGATCGTGGTATCTTGTTCGATCCAAATCATTCCCTTGAAATTGGTGTCCTCTGCTAAGGGGAGTAAATGCACCTTCGCTAGTTTTCTGACCGTATCTGTGCTACTATAAAACTTCATTTGAAAGTCAGCCATGTAAGACATTGAAGAATGTGCTGAATATTGCTCTTCAATATTTTGAGCGAACTCCTCTTTTGTTGGTAAGGGTTTTTCGCAAGCGAAAAAGAGAAATATGACTATTGAAAATAACTGAAGTTGTCCTCCCATAATAATTGATTAATTCACAAGATACGTAAATTCGTTTTTTATTTATTATCCTTTTCAGCGTGTCTAAACCAGTTTTCACAGAAGAGCAACAATTTACCCAATGGTGGATTTGGCTCATTATTATCGCAGGCGCTTTAGGCTCAACTGCGGCCTTTTACGCCAATGATCAACTGCGCGCCGAAGCATGGCCCTCTCTTTTGCTTACTTATGGGGTTCTTGTTTTAGTGATCATCTTCTTAAAAAGCATGACCTTAAAAAGTCGCATTGATGAAAAAGGAGTTCATTATTCCTTCTGGCCGCTTATTTGGAAAGAAAAAAGTATCCCTTGGACGGCTATTGAAAAAGCAGAAGTTATCAAATACTCTCCCATTCAAGACTATGGAGGATGGGGATACCGCTACACTTTTGGCAGTAAAGGAAAAGCCCTAAACGTAAAAGGCAATATGGGCTTAAAGCTTTACTTCACTGATAAAAAACCGCTCTTAATTGGAACACAAAATGCCACAGAGTTAAAAGCCGTAATTGAAAAATATTCCTCTCCGAAACATGACTAGATCTCTGTTAGCCATTTGCGACAAACAAAGTAAGTTCTTGCCGTTTGTGATCAAAAACGAAGGTTGATGCATCGGTTTTATTCCAATAATTTAAGTGATACTGAAGCGGTTTTAGACCCTGATGAATCACGTCACCTAGCCAAAGTACTGCGTCTAAAAGAGGGCGATGAAGTAGAAGTTTTTGACGGTAATGGAAAGCTTTTCATAGCAAGAGTAAAAGAGGCTTCACCCAAAGCAGTAAAACTGACTGATCTTAAACTGGTCCAAAAAGAAGACAAACGTTTTGGAATCCATTTGGTCGTTGCCCCAACCAAGAACCTTAGCCGGTGGGAAACTTTTTTAGAAAAGGCAACTGAAATTGGCATAGACCGAATTAGTCCCATCCTTTGCGACAATTCAGAACGAAAAAATTTGAAGATCGAAAGGCAACTGCGGATCATTAAAAGCGCTGCCAAACAATCGAGAAAGCTACTTTTTCCGGATTTAGATGAAATGGTACCCTTTTCAGCCTTTATTGAGCAAAACAAAAGTGCTGCTAAATTTATTGCCCATTGTTATGAGGATGCAGATAAACTCCCGCTGATCAAAGCTGCTCAAAACGTTCAAGATGCCATTATTTTGATTGGTCCTGAAGGAGATTTTTCAGAGCAAGAGGTCAAACAAGCCATAGCTACAGGAATCAAGCCTGTCAGCTTAAGTACAAGCAGACTACGCACTGAAACTGCCGCTATAGTTGCTACACATACCTTACATTTGCGAGATGAGTAAAATAATGTGTTTTTTATTTCTGCTACTGCAACTCAACCTCTTTGCCCAAGATGGTTTTCAGTTAGCCGTATTAAAATATCAAGGAGGTGGAGATTGGTATGCAAACCTGGAAACATCACTACCAAATTTGATCAATTTTTGTAACCGTGAACTGAAAACTACTATTTCTCAAGAACAAGCAATCGTTGAAGCTTCAAGCCCCGAAATTTTCAATTACCCATTGGTACACATGACCGGTCATGGAAATGTTGTATTTAATGAGCAAGAGGTAACTAATTTGCGGAACTATCTTTTGGCGGGAGGTTTTCTACACATTGATGATAATTATGGGATGGATCAATTCGTCAGAAGGGAACTTAAAAAGATCTTTCCGAATGAAAAGTTGGTGGAGCTTCCTTATGACCATCCTATTTATTCGGCTGCTTTTAACTTTAGAAATGGCTTGCCTAAGGTTCACGAGCATGATAAAAAACCGCCACAAGGTTTGGGAATAATAAAGAACGGTCGTCTGCTGCTCTTCTATACCTATGAAGCAGACCTTGGAGACGGATGGGAAGACCCCGAAGTCCACAATGACTCTGAAGAAATCCGAAGAAAAGCCCTAGAGATGGGTGCCAACATTCTAACTTTTGTTTTTTTAGGAGGGAATGAACTACCCTGATGCTGTTTGGGATTTCATTGAAGAAAATCAAGCGCAGGATCCAAACCAACTTGCCTTAAAGCTTGCCAAGCAAAATAATGCTGCTAAAGAATTTATTCTTCAGCAAATAAACGGCAAGCAAAAGGCTAAAGAAAAATTCCCATTCTTATTGGATTTAGAAAAATTCCTTTACCCTAGTAAGAGGGCGATAGAGCAAGCATCCTCAGAAATAACTGCCCGACATAAAGCACAGCAAATAGCAGGAAAAAGAATGGCTGATCTCAGCGGAGGCATGGGAGTCGATAGCTTCTTTTTTGCACAAAAGTTCGAAGCTGTATATTACCTTGAACGAAAAGCTGAACTTGTTGGGCTAGCAGAACAGAATGCCAAGCTAATGGGCTTGGAAAGTATGATTTGCAAGCAAGGTAATGCAGAAGACTTTTTAAAACAAACAAGTGAAAAATTTGATTGGCTTTATCTTGATCCTGATCGGCGCAAAAAAGAAAAGAGGTTTCACCGAATTGAAGACTGTGAACCTCATGTATTGGATTTGTTGCCAAACCTTCTTCAACTGTCTGAGAATATTTTAATCAAATTATCTCCTCTAATTGACCTTAAGGATGTCCTGAAGCAAATTAGCCAATGTGAAGAAATACAGGTAATTGGAGTAAAAAACGAATGCAAAGAGGTGCTGGCGTTCATCAATAAAGCGCATCAAGGTGGAGCAAGGATCAAAGCCATAGATCTAAAAGGATCAGTAAAGATTAACTACAGCTTTAAGTTTGAAGAAGAGGAAGCTTCTGCCGTTTACTTTCACGAACCACTCAACTACCTTTATGAGCCAAACGCATCTATTTTGAAAGCTGGAGCATTTAAAAAAATTGCAGCTGATTTTAAGCTATACAAATTAGCCCAACATACTCATCTGTATACTTCTGAAAGGCTTGAAAAAGAATTTCCGGGAAGAATAATTAAAATTGATTGGTGGGGAAACCCTCAAAATGGAAAGTGCCAATCGGCAAATGTTGTAAAACGTAACTTCCCGCTAAGCGTAGCACAGATCAGGAAAAAATACAAGATCAAGGAATCTCTTAAGTCTTATTGTTATGCTTGTACTTTGAATAATGATAAGCGCATCTTTATAACGGGTGAGCTAATCAATTAAGTTAATCGTAGTAAATACTTCCCCAATTCTTACCTCTATGCTTTTCAATCAAAAAGTAAGCTACTCCTATTCTTAGTTGATGCGAATTAATATCGGTGGGAATTAGAGCAGTAGGTTTACCAAATTCTGTCAAGGCCAATTGATACCTTCCTGTAACTAAAAAACGATCGATCTTGGCCCCAACTCCAATCATACTGCTAAAATAAAATTCGTTGAGCTGGTTATTAGCAGAGCGAAATTCATTTGCAGCGCCCACTTTTACCCCTCTAAACAAATGGTTCGTCACTCCTGCTCCTATCAGCATATAAAACCGATTAAGTTTTGCCATGTACATGGCTGCAACATCAACTTGATAGTTGACAAAAGTCAATTCGTTGCTTGTAGGTTTAGTGTTTCCAGAAGGCCTAGTCTGAAAATTAATATTTCCCCCTATGCGGCCAAAGTTTGCTTCAACCATCATAGCATGTTCAAGCTTCAAATAAGGCAATTTCTGATCTCTAGGCGGTCCAATCATCCACTGTGCTCCTGCAGTGTAGCCTGTTGAAATTCTCCCTTGTGAAATTATGGTAAAGTCATTGGGAAAATTCTCACCTACGGTATAACGGGAAGCCACGAGCCCGACGTTTATACCAATCTCATTAAGCTGAGCCTTTAACTGGCTAAAGCTTAATAATACAACAGCTATAATAGTCGCAATTTTCTTTTTCATAATGCTTTCGACTCTGGAAAGTCAAATGGTGAATGATACTTAAAGGTAAAGCCGCATTCAATTATTTTACTGGGAACAACCTCTTTTCCGCTAGTCTGATTATTTGCCTCAAATTTAGGAAGACTTAAATGAAGATTTTCTGCAACCGTGATATAAAAATCAGCTCTAGTTGGGTGCTTGGGGCAAACAAGATTGTAAGCTCCAAATGGAGGTTTCTTTTCTTCGATCATAGCAATGGCTTGAACTACATCCTCTCTATGAACCAAATTGACCTTTGCTTGGGGGTTACTTAAAGCGCTTCTGCCTTTCAAAAAATGGACTGGATGTCTCCTACCGCCAACTAAGCCGCCTAAACGTAAGGTGTAACAGTTATCCAATTGTTCTAACATAAAGCGCTCAATCTTAACAAGTTCATGTGCATTATTTGATTGAGGTAATAGCACACGCTCTTCATTCAATTTACCTGATTGATTTCCGTATACAGAGGTTGAAGAGGTATACAATAGCGGTAAATCAGGATGTGCTGCTCGAATTACTTGAACAAGACCAATAAAGTGCTTTGCAAAGTTCGTTTTTAAAGCAGATGGAGGAAGAGTCAGCACAAGAAAATCAAAACTTGATATATCTATTTGTTGAATGAGATCATGAGGATCAGTCGCTAAAGCAAAGGGTATCACCTTCAGCTGATCTTGACTCAGACTTTTGGCCTTCTCCTCCGAGCTTACTGTTCCTGTAATTTCATATCCTTTGGAGCTGTAAAAATGGGCTAGACTTTCACCAAGCCAACCTAAACCTATGATACAAATGCGCTTCATTCAGTAATATCAACTAATTTTATGCCCCTAAGTTTTCAGCATGCCCTACGATTTTCATAAAGACAAGCAAACCTATATTCGTTTTCAAAAAGAGAATGCACTAAATTATGTGATTCCCTTTATTGAGCGCAAGTTAAAACTTAAGCCCGGAAGTAGAGTATTAGAAATAGGTTGTGCAGAAGGTGGCGTGTTGCAAGCCTTTATTGAGAGGGGTTACCATGGCACAGGTATTGAGTTAATGCCCAGCCGCTATGAAATGGCCAAGCAGTTGCTAGCCGATGAAATAAAAGCCGGTAAAGCAAGCTTAAGCAATAAAGATATTTACGAAGTTGATTTAGACCAAGAGTACCCTGAGCGCTTTGACTTGATCGTGCTAAAAGATGTAATTGAACACATTCATGATCAAGATAAGATTCTCGGTAAGCTAAGGGACTTTCTTAAAGAAGATGGGCATATCTTTTTTGGCTTTCCACCCTGGCAAATGCCTTTTGGCGGTCACCAACAAATTGCAAAGAATAAAATTTTAAGCAGATTGCCTTACTATCATTTGCTACCAATGAGACTATACAAAGGTATTTTAAAGTCGTTTGGCGAATCAACACGCACAGTTGACGATCTTGCCGAAATAAAGCAAACCGGTATTAGTATAGAACGCTTTGAAAAGCTATTAAAAAAGCACTTTTACTCAAAAGTTGAAAAAGAATTTTATTTGATCAATCCAATCTACAAGTACAAATTCAACTTGAAAGCAAAAGTGCAAAGTCCTGCTTTAGCAGCCATACCTTATCTTAGGAATTATCTGACCACTTGCGTTTACTATTTAGTAAAAAAGGAAAGTCCAAAATACTAGACTTTCGCCTGATCGCGCTCTCTTTTGAGTTTTTCAAATTCACGGTCTACCGCAGCATCATTCTTTACGTAAACTCCTATGTAATGGGACACAATACCAATTCCCCAGCCTAAAGTTGCCCATATTGGCCAATAGCCATCATAATAACCATCGATAGCGCGGCTGAAAAACCATAAAGCCCATATTAAAACGTTAATAACAAGGTAAAAACTTAAGTGTCTTTTAAAGCCTACTCTTGCTTCAGCTTCTTCGCGTAATTTTTCGTCTGATTGTTGCATTGTACTAATTGTTTTGATTTAAAATAATTCTGAAACCGACATTGATCAGGAAGCCGTTCGAATAAATCGGTTCCGAAGGTAATTCATCTGCAGTAGCATCAATGCCAATGCCGCCGGCTTCTATGTAATAAGTAAAGTTTTTATCAAAAAAGAATTCAAACCCAAACAGACCGTAGCCCCCAATTTCAAAATCTTGCTTGGAGAAATCGCTGTTTGGCAAAATTCCAAAAACACCACCTTCGCCGTAAAGGGCAATTTTCTCATGAATCATGGATCGTTGTCCGAGTACTCCAAGAGCAAAGTTTTGATAAGGTGACCATTCCACTCTCCCTTGATTGTTGAAAGTGCTAAAGAATTGTTGGTTCGCCCTTAAACGAAAAGCCACATATTCTTTCAATACATAAGGTGAAGTAATACTAATGCCGTAGCCAAAGTCTTGTTGGTATTCACTTAATTGAAAGCCAAATTCAAACCCTTTGTTTTCTTGTGCTTTTGCACAAATGGTAAAAAGGAATACTAAAACGAAGGTTAGTTTAATCTTTTTCATGTAGGTAAGTTTTAAGGTGATTAACATACTCCTCAAAGGCTCTTTGACCTTTTTGAGTTTTCTTGCAGGAGGTATTGGGTCTTTTACCTTTAAAGCTTTTGGTAATTTCAATGTAGCCTGCTTTTTCCAATTTATCGAGCTGCACACTTAGGTTGCCTGCGGTTGCTTGTGTTTTTTCTTTGATGAAGGTAAAATCTGCCTCTTCTACTCCCATCAGCAATGACATTATTGCCAAGCGCAATTGAGAATGTAAAAGTGGATCGAGCGCTTTAAACATTCGCCTTAGATTTTGCTAAAAGATGACCGGGTATGATGTAAGATAGTATAATAGATGCCATTAGCAATAATAGCTGATCTTGAAAAGGAACAAAATAGGCTACTGCTCCTGCCAACCATGCTCCTACTGCACCAAGCATTAAAGGTTTGAACTTTAATATTCCACCACTTACAAACGTTCCCAAGCCATATAAAAACATCACCATCGGATAAACTCCTTGGGGACCCATCGTCACCATGCCAAAAAGCGCAAAGAAGAGGGTAATCAAGAAGCCTGTCCATAAATAGTTTAAAGCACGGTCGACATAGGTTTTAGCTTGTGCCTTTCTTTCTTGTTTTCGCTTAATAATAGAAGAAGCGATTCCTCCTACAGGCATTAAGATTGGCCATGCGATCCAATGCTGTTCGTACGCTACATAAACCAATAAATAATAATTAAGAGCAGCCGCGGCTATTACCAACCATCCCCAAAGCAAATAATAAACGCTCCCTTCACTTATCTTCACTTTTGTGCTGTTGATCATCTCTTCGATTAGCTTGATTTGATCTTGATATTTGTCCATTGTTATCATTATAAATACATCACAAATATAAATAAGTTTATAATATAAACAAAACGAGAATAAAAAAATCCCGATTGCTCGGGATTTTTTAGTCTTAAGCTAAAACTTCCTTCACCTTATCGGCTGCTTCTTGCAATAGGATTGCTGAATGTACCTTAAGGCCTGAGTCATCGATGATTTTCTTTGCCTCTTCTGCATTGGTTCCTTGCAAACGCACAATAATCGGCACCGGAATATCTCCAATGTTTTGATAAGCGTCTACCACCCCTTGGGCAACACGATCACAACGCACAATACCACCAAAAATATTAACGAGGATTGCTTCTACTTTATCGTCTTTCAAGATCATACGAAAAGCCTTCTCTACTCTTTCAGCATCGGCAGTTCCTCCTACATCTAGGAAGTTAGCAGGATTACCACCACTCAATTTAATGATATCCATGGTAGCCATGGCGAGTCCGGCTCCGTTTACCATACAGCCAACATTGCCGTCTAAGTTTACATAACTTAAACCTGCTTCGCCTGCCTCAACTTCTGTTGGATCTTCTTCTCTTTTGTCACGCATCTCCGCCAAGTCTTTTTGACGGAAAAGCGCATTATCGTCTATCGTTACCTTAGAATCAACAGCTATGATCTTATCGTCTGAAGTTTTTAATACAGGATTGATCTCAAATAAGCCTGAATCTGTGCCTTCATAGGCTTTGTAAAGGGCGAAAACGAATTTCACCATTTGCTTGAAAGCTTGTCCTGATAAACCAAGTTTAAAGGCGATTTTTCTCGCTTGGAAACCTTGTAAACCAACTGCAGGATCAATCTCTTCTGTAAAGATCAGATGTGGCGTTTCTTCAGCAACGGTTTCAATGTCCATTCCGCCTTCAGTAGAATACATGATCATGTTTCTTCCATTGGCTCGATTCAAGAGCACACTCATGTAATATTCTTCGGGCTCGGAGTCACCTGGATAGTAAACATCTTGGGCTACTAAAACTTGGTGCACCTTTTTTCCCTCTTTAGAGGTTTGTGGTGTAACCAATTGCATTCCAATAATGTCGTTGGCGATGCTTTTTACCTCATCTAAGGACTTAGCGAGTTTAACGCCACCGCCTTTACCGCGACCACCAGCGTGTACTTGGGCTTTGATTACCCACCATTCAGTGCCGGTCTGCTCGTTTAATTTTTTTGCAGCTTCAACCGCCTCATCAGGAGTTGAGGCTACTATACCTTCTTGTATCGCTACCCCATAACTTTTAAGGGTCGTTTTTGCTTGATATTCATGAATGTTCATGCAGTGATTTTTAGGTTTCTAAATTGGTTCCCAAAAGTAAGTGATTTGTTAGCATTTTGAAAGAAGATTTTAGCACTTCATCATCAAAAATATAGTTTTACCTTCGCAAGCTCATGAGCATGATCAAAGCAACAAATATTAAAAAGCGTTTTGGAGACCTAGAAGTATTGAAAGGGTTAGAGCTAGAAGTTCATAAGGGCGAAGTAGTGTCAATTGTAGGTAGTTCAGGCGCAGGAAAAACCACCTTATTGCAAGTACTGGGTACATTAGACCAAGCAGATTCTGGCAGTATTTTGTACGAAGGAAAAGAGATTGTAGGCCTTAAAAACAATGAGTTAGCAGAGTTTCGTAACCAACACATTGGCTTTGTTTTTCAGTTTCATCATTTATTAGCAGAGTTTACCGCCATAGAAAACATTGCCATGCCTGCTTTAATTAAAGGCATGGAGAAGGCAAAAGCTTTTAAAGAAGCAGAGGCTTGGCTGGGCAGACTTGGACTTTCTGAAAGGGGTCACCACAAACCTGCTGAACTTTCAGGTGGTGAACAACAAAGAGTCGCTACAGCAAGAGCACTTATCAACAAGCCAAAAGTTATTTTTGCAGATGAGCCTTCGGGGAATTTAGATAGCAAAAATGCAGAAATGTTACACGACCTTTTCTTTGAACTCAGAAAAGAGTTTAAGCAAACCTTTGTGATTGTGACCCACAACCTTGAGCTTGCAAAAGCTTGCGACCGCACTTTTAAGATGCATGACGGCTTGATTGTGTAAAACAATTTGCTCGTCTTGAAAAATCTTACCTTTGTCGAATACTATTAACACTATTTATGAGAAAATTAACCACAGTTTTAATGTGCTTCCTACTCAGTATAGGATTACAAGCACAAACCTACATTCAAGAAGACTTTTCAACTTTTAACGATTCCATTCTTCCTCCACTGGCCTCAGGTTGGAAAAATGTGGATAGTTCTGCAAGCCAAAATGGACAGATCTGGCGTTTTGATAACCCTGCCTCAGTAACCTTCAATAGCCCCATAGTGGCCAATGCAGCCATCTTAGACAGTGATTGGTATGGTGGTGGTAACAGTCAAGATGCCTATTTAGTATCACCTAACTTTGATGCCAGTTCAGCAACTACGGTCATTTTAGAGTTTGATCACTTCTTTCGTTCATTTTCAGGTTCTTACGGTTTGGTACAAGTAAATACTGGCACTTCGTGGGTAACCGTGGATTCAATCACTACTAGCCCTGACCCTGAATTCAAAAGCATTGACATTTCTGCGCAAGCAGCAGGAGTATCGAATGCCCAAGTAAGATTTTATTACAGCAATGGTGGTGCCTGGGCCTGGTACTGGATCATCGACAACGTATCGGTTTACCAACCACAACCAGATGATATTAAAATGATCTCGGTAGATTCACTACAAGCTTCTTGTGGTTTAACCAATGCAGAACCAATCATCGCAACTTTTACTAATGCGGGAAGCAGCACAGTTAATTCAATCACTTTAAATTATACCGTAAATGGAGGCGCCCAAGTTTCTGAAACGTATAGCACTCCTTTGCTAGCAGGTGATACAGCACAATATCGTTTCACCTCAACGGTAGACATGTCGGCCGTAGGATCATACAACGTAACGGTTTACTCTAATTTGAGAGCCGACAATAATTTTGCCAATGATACGGCAAGAGGTGCAGCTGTGATGAAAAACAGTATTACCACCTTCCCATACGCAGAAAATTTTGAGAGCGGCCCCGGAGGCTGGACAAGTGGAGGAGCAAATTCTTCATGGGCTCACGGAACGCCAGCAGGAACTATTATTAATACTGCCAACTCAGGAACTCAAGCTTGGGTGACCAACCTAAGTGGTGTTTACAACAACAATGAAGAATCTTTCGTGATCAGTCCATGTTTTGACTTTAGTAGCCTCTCTGCTCCTCAATTCAAAGCTAGAATATGGATCGAAAATGAATCTTCTTGGGATGGCACCGTGCTTCAATCTTCAATTGATGGTGGCTTAAGCTGGCAAAAAGTCGGCAGTTTTGGAAATCCCAACAATTGGTACAACGACAATTCAATCAATGGACTATCAAACATAGAGCCTTCTCAAGAAGGTTGGACAGGAATGAACGGTTCATGGATTTTAGCTGAAAATGACCTCACAGGGTTAGCAGGTCAACCTTCAGTGGAGCTACGAATCGTACAAGGTACAGATGGCTCTGTGACAGAAGAAGGTTTTGCCTTTGATGACATCTTGGTGCAAGATGCTCCCTCTAATGATATTGGAGTAGCTGCCCTTGTTTCGCCGCAAACAGGATGTGGCTTGACTACAGACAGTGTGCGTTTAGCTTTAGTAAACAGTGGTAGTGCGGTAATTAATAGCTTACCTCTAGGTTACATTTTAAACGGTGGCACTCCTGTAACAGGAACATTTACAGGCACTATTAACCCAGGTGATACAGTGATTTACACTTTTGCTCAAACAGTAAACTTAGCTACGGCAGGTAGTTATACTATTCAAGGCTATGCTTCACTTGCAGGAGATGGAAATCAACTTAATGACACTGTAACAGCAGTTATTCAAAACATTCCTGTAATTGGCACTTTGCCTTACACAGAAGGTTTTGAAACGAATAATGGTGGTTGGACTACCTACGGTAATAATTCTTCATGGGCACATGGCGTTCCAACAGGGCCATTCATATCAAATGCTGCTAATGGAGTAAATGCATGGGTGACTAATTTAAGCGGAGATTACAATAACTCAGAATTTGCTTATTTGGAATCGCCTTGTATGGATTTCTCCACCCTAGGTGTTGATCCAATCATGAGTTTCTCGCACATTTTCCAAACAGAATCATGCTGTGATGAAGGATGGATCGAAACCTCAACTGATGGCGGTGTTACATGGACAAAACTCCTTAACAATGGAGCTGCTACAGGCTGGTATAATGATAACTTTAACCAATGGTGGGACGGAAGTTCTCCGGGAGGTGCAGGCGTTTGGTCAACTGCAAGTAATGCCCTTACAGGAACCGCCGGATCTTCTTCGGTGAAAATCAGATTTGTTTTCAGTTCTGATGGCTCTATCACCGATGACGGCTTTGGAGTAGATGACATTTCAATTACCCCTCCTGCTTCAGACGATGCAGCAATCGTTGCCTTATCAGCACCTCTTAGTCAGTGTGGACTAGGAGCGGCAGATAGCGTTAAGATATTGTTCTCAAACAGGGGTTCAAATGTAATCACAACCTTAGACCTCAGTTATTCATTGAACAATGCAGCTTTCATTACTGAAACGTTTACAGGTTCGGTGAATCCGGGTGATACAGTTGAATACACCTTTAATGCAACTGCTAATCTCTCGGTAGCTGGAACATACAACTTTACTTTAGCTTGCGATCTAGTAAATGATCCTGACGGAAGCAATGATACGTTGAACACTACTGTTGAAAGTATACCGATAATTAGTAGCTTCCCTTATTCAGAAAACTTTGAAGCAAGCAATGGGGGTTGGACTACTAGTGGTGCAAATTCCTCTTGGGCTCACGGCTCACCTGCTGGCCCCTACATTTCAGGAGCTGCAGGAGGATTAAATGCTTGGGTAACCAATTTAATTGGGGACTACAACAATTCTGAATTCTCTTACCTAGAATCCCCTTGCATGGATTTCTCTTCTTTAAGCACTGATCCTACTTTAAGCTTTTCTCACATATTCAATACAGAATCATGTTGTGATGAAGGCTGGGTTGAAACCTCTACAGATGGGGGTTTTACTTGGACCAAACTACTTGATAATGGTTCAGCAATTGGATGGTACAACGATACAGGTAATGAATGGTGGGATGGAAACTCACCTTCAGGCTTAGGCATTTGGTCAACGGCTAGTAATGTTCTTACAGGAACAGCAGGCTTATCAACCGTTAAATTAAGATTCGTTTTCAGTTCTGATTTTTCTGTAACCAATGATGGATTTGGAGTAGATGACATTTTAATTACGCCGCCTGCGGCAGACGATGCCTCAATTATTGCCTTATCCGCACCTACAGATCAATGTGGTTTTGGAACAGCAGATAGCGTAAAAATTCTATTCTCGAATAGAGGAAGTAACATCATCAATACCATTGACCTGAGTTATTCCTTAAACAATGCAGCTTTTGTAACTGAAACTTATACAGGATCAGTATTACCGGGAGATACCGTTGAATATACTTTTAATGCAACGGTAAATCTTTCAACTCCTGGCACGTATTCTTTCACCCTAGCTTGTGATTTAATTGGTGATCCAATTGTAAACAATGATACTTTGGCTAATCAGACTGTATTGAACTCACTTCAAGCACTACCCTACTTTGAGAACTTTGATGCGCTTGCAGTGGGTCAAAGTGGTCAATTTAGTAATGGTTGGACAGGTTTAACCATTGGCAGTGGAAACTTCAATTGGTTGTCTAATTCAGGTGGAACAGGTTCAGGCGGAACAGGTCCTTCAGCAGACAATACAACAGGCTCTACGAACTACATGTACACAGAAGCAAGTTCCCCTGCAGCTAATGGAGACACTGCCATTCTCGTATCACCTTGTGTTGACATTAGCAGTGGTAATGGAACCCTTACCTTAAACTACTTCTATCACATGTATGGAAGTGATATTCAGACCCTATTTGTAGATCTTGACACCAATGGAGTTTGGGTTAACGTAGACACTTTAATTGGTCAAAAGCAGGCCGCCAATGCCGATCCTTATTTATTAAGAACGCTAAACCTAAATCAGTTTGCTAACTTGAATGAAGTAAGAGTGCGTTTTTGGACAGAAAGAGGACCTGGCTTTGAAGGAGATGTTGCAATTGATGATGTGAGCATAACGGATGCTCCAGTTGGCCTAGGCGAGCAAAACATTGAATTGAATGGTCTTTCTATTTACCCTAACCCATCAAATGGTTTAGTCAACTTAGTGTTAGATACTCAAATTGATTTAGAAAGGATTGAAATTTACAACCTTCAAGGACAGCTTGTTCAGAACATCAATACAGGCCTAGATCAAACGAGCTTGCAAATTGATCTAACGGATCTTCCGAAAGGAGTTTACAGTTTAAGAGCGATTGGAGATGAATTCAATCATACTCAAAAATTGATTCTCAACTAACATAGCTCAATAGTTCAAAAAAAAACTCCCGCAAATGCGGGAGTTTTTTTTTGATAAAAAGCAAGCAGCGTAAGCCGGGTTCTGTTCTTGTGCGAGCACAAGCTCTATCATTTATCTAAGCAGTCTACCCTCCGGAAAAGCGAGCAACTTTAGCTCCGGTTTATTTGACCTTTCAGCCCGTAAGGTTTACCTAGCCTCCTTTGTTACCTTAGGAGCGGTGAGCTCTTACCTCACCTTTTCACCCTTATCACGCCAAGGGCGTGACGGTTTATTTTCTGTTGCACTCTCTGTTCTTGCTAAGCAAGACCCTCATTTTCATAAGGTACGGTGCCCTGCGCTGCCCGGACTTTCCTCCACGCTAAAAGCGCGGCGATAGAGTCACTTGCCTTGCAAAGTTAGTGCTTTCCTGCTTTGCCTAGACCATGAATAATTATTTCGGTAGCCCCTTGACCAAACTTCTGGTAATTAGCATCGAAATATTCTATGTGAGGAAATTCTTCATCTAACAACTGCCTTAAAGCACTCTTTAAAATACCACTGCCTCTGCCGTGTACAAATACCAAACGTCTTATCCTTGCAACACTTGCTTTGCGCAATGCCTCTTGCACACAACTTAATTGAAAGGCCAATGCGTTAGCGGAACGCAATTGCTCATCCTCATCCAATAAGCTTTCCATGTGCAGGTCAATCACAGGGACTTTACCTTGTAGTTTTACTTTTTGGCTGTAATTAATTTCAGTACGTCTTTCATCTTCCTGTAAGATAGATTTTGTCAAAATGGTGTATTCAGCCTTCCCGTTTTCAATCTTGATCAATTGGTCAGGCCGATAGCGGTACTCAAAGCCATCTTCACATTCAAAGCAAATCCAATTTGCTTCCACTTTAGTAACGAGACCATCCAGTTGATCGTCTATCACCTTTACCTGATCACCTTGCTTAAACTCCATGGGATTTAATTACTTTGCAAAAATAAGCGGATATGCCCATGAAAAATCCTTGGAAAATAAAAAGAAGTGAAGACATTTATGAAAATGATTGGATCAAAACCACGCATCATGATGTTTTGAATCCTGCAGGAAAGGGTGGAGTGTATGGAACCATCCACTTTAAAAATCTAGCGATTGGAATTGTTCCTTTAAGCGATCAGCTAGAAACTTTTTTGGTTGGGCAGTGGCGTTTCCCTTTAAATCAATACAGCTGGGAAATACCTGAAGGAGGCGGTAAAATCGGCACTGACCCTTTAGACACGGCCAAGAGAGAATTGAAAGAAGAAACTGGCCTTGTGGCGAAAAAATGGGATGAGATCCAACGCATTCACACCAGTAATTCTGTTGCAGATGAATTGGGTATCCTTTACTTAGCTAGAGAGCTAGAACAGTTTGAAGCCGATCCTGACGAGGATGAACAGATCGAAATCAAAAAGCTTCCATTTGAAGATGCGTTTCAAATGGTACTCAATAATGAAATTACCGATAGTTTAAGCGTAGCGGCCATTTATAAAACACATTACCTCTTGCAAGAAAAACTTCTTGATCTCTAAAAAGCGATCCAATTCATTCTTACAAGCCCATCTTGCCTATATTCAATCGCAGGTAGAGGAGCTTTAAGAACATTGAGCAAAAAGAAAACTGTTTTAACCCACTTTTTATTGGTTGGAATTCGCTCAAAGTCAATATCAGGCCCCAAATAAAACTGTCGACGGTGACTGTTGAACGCCAGTTCGTCATTTCTCCGAGCCTGCACCATACCGTCTCCTCCAAAACCAACAGCTAGATTCAACCATTTTGGCTTAATCTTACTGCTTATCGCATTGAGGTTGAATGATGCCCAGTAAGTTTGTCCATTGTAGTCTTTTAAAACCCCTTGCAATTCATTTTCGCCTAACAGTTGTGTTCTCATTTCGCGATAGGGACTTGGAGTGTAAGAAAACTTCAGGCGCATTACTTGCTTTTCAAACAAAAGTTCTTGGCCTAAAAAGAGACCATTCCCAAGTAGATTACTCGTAAAATCTCCCCAAGAAAAACCCCATTCCGCGCTGTAACCGTCCATGATCTCAATTGCAGTTAAAAAGGCAAAAGAACCGCCTGCCCCATAAATTGCTGCTTTTTCTTTACTGTAACCTGCCCATTTAAAGGTAGCAGCGCTACTTCTACTTAAGATATAAGTTGAATAAACATGACCAAGCTTATCCACTTGAAGCCACTGTGCATTGTCATTAAAAATATGAAAAGAGCTTTGGTCGTAATCTTTGTACCATAATTGGTGTAAGCCCACTATAGCGGCTGAGTAAGCAGCCACAGTTCCAACTTCTACAGCCACCCTTCTCTGTTTTAAGCTGTCTTGACCGTATATTGAATTGATACTTAATGAAAAAAGTATACTAAGACCAAAAGCCTTTTTTCTTACCGACGAAAACACCTTGTTCATTAACTTTTAAAGGATAGTGATTTAAAGCTGACTTACCTTCTTCTTTACTAAGCACAAATTTATACTTATGTACCGGACATTCTACTACCCCTGCTTCACATTTACCACCTGCAAAAGAAAAACCTTGATGCGGACAATTGTCTTCAAATGCAAAAAATTGACCTTGATCTTTTACTAAGCAAACCGCCTGATCAGCTACAAAGAATTTGGCTATTCGACCACCGTCTAACGCCTCATGCGCCTGACTTTCGGAGTCGAATAACTTGTGCCAAACGAATCGTTCCACTTTTAGGGGTTAAGCTTTACAACTTTTTCTCTTACCAGAATATCAGGACCTCTTAATTCAACAAAATAAATCCCTTTAGCTTGTTCGCTAAAATCTAGAGCAAGACGGTTTTGGAAGCTCTGATTTACTTTTTGCGCAATAAGCTTCCCGGTCAATGAATAAACCCGGATACTGTTTACATTTTGAAGTGGGCCATTAATTTGCAGTGAATTCTTAAAAGGATTGGGTGAGAAAATAAATTCCTGATCTTGCATGGCAGTCTCTATATTCCCCACTAAGGTGCAAGTGGTGTCTACAAAAGCTGTTACAAGCTTTCTTGAAGATTCACAGCGTTTTGGACTAGTGGCAAGAAAATAAAAGAAAGGATAAGCATTTCCCCCCATGGTACTACCTGTTATTTCAAAATAGTTGCCTGCTCGGTATGGATATGAAGCTCCTGTTCTATTCACCATCAGCCGTGGCTCGCGCGAACCTATGGATAAACTGTAATTGGTATCAGGGCTAATGGTAAAGTTTAAAGTTACTTGTGTTCCTGAATTGGGAACAAAAGCGTTTTTAGAAGCTATAATCCTCCCATCCTTGTCACGCAGATCAATTCTTCTCAATCCCTCTCCATTACTACGAAGTAATACAGTCTCCAAGAGCATTGGTTCATATACATTAAAAAATATTGCCTCAGCCGTATCAGTAAAAGAAGTAGTGCCGCCTAGCGAAAAAGGCACCACAGTTTGCCTAGCAACAGCCGGCGAAGAGGCTACATAATAGGTCTGCGTGTTATTCAAACCGCTTAGACGAAGTGTATCACCGCGATGAACTGCGCGATCAGAATTAAGGTTATTAAACCACAAAAGATCTGCTGTTCCACTTGCCCAAAGTTTGGCGTCTTCGCCTCTACAGATGCTATCTCCACCAACACTTGGAAAATTGCTTCGATCAACGTAAATGTGGTTGGTTTTTACAACTGAATCTTGACCGAAAGAGTTGGTAACAGTTAGCTTAACCGTGTAATTGCCTGACAACTGATAGCGATGAAGTGGATTTTTAAGGCTACTACTGCTGCCATCACCAAAGTCCCAACTGCGACTGCTCACTCCACCAATACTTATATCTCTGAATTTCACAAAGCCGTTACAAGTGGTGTCAAGGTCTGAGAGAAAATCAGCCTGCGGTAAAGAAGAAGCTGTAACACAGTTCCAAGCCAATTGCATACCTGCTGCGTTAACTTTTGCATCGGAACTGAAAACGAGGGTAAAACTATTACCACTTGTAAAGATGCTGGAAGGTGGCTGATTACTGTTGCAAAATCTGCCCAAAGAAGGTGAATTTACAGATGGACCATCAAATATTTCAACATAGTCATGGTTACAACCATAACCTAAACCTGCCTCAAGATCAAAGCTCAGAAAATCCAATTGTATAAAGTCTCCTACTGTATTTACCTGCAAGGTATCGATGCTATTAACAGGATAATCACCATTCAGCCCCCCACGATCATAAACTGTGCCTTGACAATCATTCACGAGGTTAAAGCCTCTACTCATGCTAAAAGAACAAGCATTGGCTGTATCTATATTGATGTAATTGGTATAAGTTGTTGTGTCAGTTCCACAAGCGCCACCATCAGCAATGAGTTGTACGGTATAATTTCCCGAGCTTGTATAAACATGGTTTGGGTCAGGCAGATTACTAGTGGTGCCATCACCAAAGTTCCAAGAAAAATTAATCACATTGCTGCCGTCACTTTCAAAATTGACCGTAGCTGGCACAGTACAGAAAGAAGTATCATTTAAGGCTGCAAAACTAGAACTAACACCTGGAGAGTAAGGATCCCCCACCCCAACTGCATGCCAAGCATCAATAACGGCTTCTACTTCAGGCGAGCAAGCTCCATATAAATCAACTGCCGACCTGAAGGCAAAATATCTGGCCTCCTCATAGTCTGAAGAAGGGGTTAAATAAAAAGTATTGTTTCTAAAGGCTACTCTTGAAGCTTTGATAATCCCAATTGAATCAACTTGATAGGCGTCTCCTCGATCATTGGTACCGCTGCCGCCTTCACTAAGTAAATAAAACCAATAATTTTGAACGCCACTATTGGTGTGCACTCCACACCATCCGTTGCCTGAACTTGGATTACAATTTACCAAATTGTACCAATTACTTCCTTTGTAAGTATCAGGATCTCCGTAAGCTTTTGGGTTAGACAAACTTCTAAAAGCACTTCCTATTTCTTCCCCCATAGTCCAATTCCAATTACCATTGCGTGCATACTGCTCAACAGTTACGCCAAAAATGTCGCTAAATGATTCATTCAACGCTCCCGATTCTAGACCATAAATTAAACCAGAAGAGAAATTTGTCAGGCCATGCGTTACTTCATGACCCGTTATATCTAAAGTAGTAAGAGGATTAGTTGTTGCATCTCCATCTCCGTATGTCATGCGCTGACCGTCCCAAAATGCGTTTACATAATTTGTGCTATAATGCACATAACTCCTCAAAGTGAAGCCTAGATTATCTATGCTATTTCTTCCGTGAATGTTAAAAAAGTAATCGTAGGTCATTTCCGTTCCCCAATGAGCGTCAGTTGCATAGCGATTGATGGAAGGTGAAAAAGAATCCCACAATGTATCTGAATCAACAAAATCAACTGATTGGCTATACTGCGTTCCATTATTCAGATCGAAGGTCTCCACTCCATTACCTCTTGCAGTTTCTCTTAAGTGATAGGTGTTAGGCGCTACACTGTCTGTCAGCATTCTTTTAATTCCACTGTAAGAGGTGTGCGCAGTGGCAGGTTCATTGCCGGTATGAATAAGGTTCTCAATGTATACAATTGAACCATCAAGCACATTAATGTAATATTTCAAACGAGAAAGAGGTTCTTGTGCGTATATATTGAAAACATAAGCAGCTGTCTGATCTTCGGCCTTTTCAGAAGCATCTTGACCAAAATAAACTAACTCACCTTTTGGAAAGTAGGTAGCTTCAGGATCAGATTGCTCTTGCTTTAAAAAGGCCTCTTCAGCAGGCAACTCCCACTTGTATTTACTTGCTCCAAAATCATCAAGGGCAATTTGAAGCGCTTCTTTCTCAGATAATTGTGGCGTTTGAAGACTAAGCGATGAATAAAATTTACCACTTGAACTTAAAACTTGGTTTTCTTTAAGATGTAGAATAAATGCAGCAAAACGAATAGGTATTCCATTTGCATGTTGGCGAAACCTCAGGTGACGGAATCCCAATTTATCCGTCTCTTCTTTCTCTAAAACAAAATCAAGAGATTCATCAATTTGGTATGTTTCTTTCAGCTTTTCAAAGAAGGTAGCAACCGAATAGCTTGCATCCAGTTTTAACTTGATGTAGATAGGAGTATTTAGTGTTTGCTTGAAATATAGCTCTTCAGCTCCGTCAAATATTTCATTTGCAGCGCTACCCTTTACTATTCCTGCTTTATCGTCAGCATAGGTGAATAAGCAAAAAAGGGAGAGTATAATCGAAAGTAGGATCTTATTCATGGTTCACAGTAAAATGAATTACATCAAAATAGATGGATTACTAAATTAACCAAATCTTAACATTTTGGTTTCCATGCGCTATTATTTTGACTGCCAATATGCTTCCTGAATCACAGCATGAAAATTTTGATGTTGCTGTTTTTGTACCCACCAAATTGGGATACTACTAGCAGCTATAAGTTGAGCTTGAATCTCTTTTTCAAGCAGCCTTTCCAAAGCAATTCTCTGCTCTACTATAATATAATCAACCTCTTCTATCAATTTTTTTAAGGGTTGATCTTGCTTAAAATGAAAATAGTACAATTGCTGCTCATGCTCTATTAATAAATTACCGTCGATGTTTTTTGCTTCAAACAGCTGAAGATCAAATAAGTCTTCTACCTTATGGATGTACTTGATCTCTTGAACCCTTTCTGCATGCAAATGGTCTTGTAGAATTTGCTTTTGATAGTCAGAGATTTCTGGATGCATCAATACAAGAGCGCTCTGCCCTTTTTTGAATAGGTAGGATGGGGAATTTTTAAAGGCATAAACTCCAATGTATGAGCTTGCTCGCTTCAACTGTAAAGTAGCTGCATTAATGGTAAAAAAAATAGCGAGGCACGCTAATGCAGTAAATAGCTGAAAGAATTTTCGGTGGTTGATAAATAACATGATCGCTAGCACCATTACACCTAATAAAATAGCTTGGATGGGCGCTATCCATATGTCTGAAGTTGTAAAAAATGGTAAGTTTTCCATTGCTTGTATACCGCCATTGAGCAGCTTAAGAAAAACATCCAGAACTTTTGCTAGCAAAAAGTCTTCCTGAAAAAATAATATTAGACAACCAACAAGTATGGCACCTGCAACGATGATAAAGGCAAGCGGGATCACAAATAAGTTGGTAATCAAAAACCAATTTGGGAATTGGTGAAAATAATACAACACAAAAGGTAAAGTTGCCAATTGCGCTGTAATGGAAACTACTATAAGACTCCAAGCTTTATCTATCAAAATATAACTAGGCTGCCAGATAGCATAAATACTGGGGTGCATACTTACAATGCCAATTACCGCCGCAAACGAAAGCTGGAAACCTAGTTCAAACAAGATCATTGGGTTGATCAGCAATAAAATAAATGCAGCAGCTGCGATTGAGTTTAAAGTACTTGAGTACCGATTTAGTGCACCAGCAATGATGATAAAAGAAAACATACAGCCGGCACGTTGAACTGAAGGGGACAAGCCCGTGAGAAAGGCAAAACCCCAAATAACGAATAGTAATATCGCTGCTTTAATCCATCTCTCCCAAACTGATGAACTTAAGAAAAAAAGCAATTGAGAAAATAGCAAGTAAACTATCCCAACATGCAAGCCAGAAACAGCCAAAATGTGCATTGCTCCTGCTCCGGCATATGCATTTCTTGTTTCTTGATTTAAAAGGCTTTTATCTCCTAAAGAAATGGCATTTAATACAGCCAGCTCTTTATCCTTGATGCCTGCCTTTTCAAATCCACTAATCAAACTTGCCCTTAGTGATGAAGTATATGCCTCGAGGTTGACTTGTCGGCCATGTTGCTGCACTTTGTCTAAATAAGTACTTCTTAAATACCCCCTCTTGTACATAAAGTTAGCATAGTTGAATTGATAGGGGTTCAGCGGCTTTTCGATTGGTTTTAAAACCGACTTGGCACTGATCCAATCGCCAACTTTAAGCTTTGTAGGAGATTTTAAATAGGCGGTTAATCCAAATAGTTTTTCGTTGAAGGAACCGTTGTTGTCGACCGCATGAACCTTAACCTTAAGTAATGAAGCCGTATCCCCTCTGTAATTAACCTCCTCTACCCTGCCGATCCATTCAACAGCTTCTTGATTTTTTATTTTTAACGTATTCGATTTTTGCCAAATAGTTTGATGTAAAACTCCAAGGCCTATGAACGTAAGATAAATGGTAAACCCATAGATCCAACGCTCTTTATACCTAAGCTGCTTCAAAGTAACAGTGCAACAAACCACCAAAAGAATGGCAATTAAGACTGTCAGACTGATTGGATCTTGATCTTTAATCAAAAAGTTGGAAAGCAGTATACCTATTGCAAATGGTATAACTAGACGTACAAGCGGTATGTTACTCCAACTGAACATTTTGAGAAAGCGGTTGAAGTAAAAATAGAAAAAATTTTGTTAATCAGACTTGAAAAAATCTAAAGCTGATAGGTCAATGATGTGCACTCCTTGGTAATAGTAGTGTAAAATTTGAGCATAAGTATAGCCGCGTTTGGCCATTTCCATGGCGCCAATCTGGCATAGACCAACTCCATGTCCGTAGCCTCTTCCGCAAAGTAAAACAGAATCGCCATGTTCTCTAACCTCAAAAAAAGTAGACCGTAGTTTGAAATGATTGCGAAGATCTTCAAGGCTTAATCCTGTCTTGCTTCCGAAATAATCTTTTTCTCTGATCAACGGGCTAAAAGGAAGACTAATAGAATCTAGGTGTTCGCGCTTTACTTTTTTAGCTATAAATCCATGCCACTGCTGCTTAGGAATGGTCTTTTCCCAATAAGCGTTCTTACGGTTTATGCAAAAAGTATCTTCAACTGACCTAAGGTAATAAAGTGATTTTGACCATACATCTTCTGAATTTACTGTTTGTCCGCCGCAACTAGAGTGAAAAGCTGCTGTAATCAATCCTATTTCACTGTCTACAATTACCGCTCCTCGAGTTTGTAAGGCAGCTTCTACTATTGGAGTGTGAAAGGTTTTACCATGATAAGCTTGGCAATGCACTTGATCGCATAGATTAAAGCCTTCTAAAAGGTGCTTATGGGTATTGGATAAAGCATAAGTTCTGCAAATAATCGCTTGCAACTTAAAATATTCAACAGGCGGTTTTCGTCCAACTTCAGCCTCAACCACACCTGCAACATAATTATCGAGGTCAATATTGTTGATCAATTGAAGGCCGCTATGCTGAGCCATCACCTTTAAGTTATCATCGTAGCGATGGGCTGTTAACCCACCTGAAGGTTTAACTAGAAAATGATTGTACCAACCGGTGCCTACAAAATTCAACCTTTGGAAGCTTCCTATATTCTGTCCGTCCTTTTGAAGTTTTATGCCGTTTGATGCATGGGTTACGGTAACTTTTGTACCGCCTGCTAACTCCAGTAGCTTGCCTTTTTCTGAAAACAGACTATACTGTCCTGCGCGAATAGAAAATTCGAACGACTTGATGTTCTTACCGTGGTAAACACCAATGTTAATAAACTCAGCTTTTAGGCCTAAGCTAAAAATTATAAATAAGAAAAAGAAAAACCTTTGCTTCATGAATGGTTCATATCAGCAAGGATCAGCTCCGCAGTTTTCTTAGAAGCTCCACCTCCGCCTAATTTATCTATTAACAAGTCAAAAGTATGGAGCATCTCTTTCCTCTCTTTGGTTGGTGCTAATAGTTTTCCCAACTCAGCTTTTAATAACTTGTGATTCAAGTCACTTTGAATGAGCTCTTTCACAACTTCCTTATCCATAATTAAATTGACAAGCGAGATGTACTCAATGTCTACTATTTTTCTTGCAATATGGTAGGAAATTGGGTTTCCTTTATAGCAAACCACTTCAGGAATTCGAAATAGAGCGGCCTCTAAGGTTGCCGTACCTGAAGTAACCATAGCTGCATGAGCTAACTCCAACAGGTCATAGGTTCTGTTCTCAACCAACTTAACATGCGGGAACTTGCTAATGTATTCATCAAAAAAACTACGATCAAAAGAAGGCGCTACTGCAATTACAAACTGGTAGTCTTTAAATTCATTTGACTGCTTTAGCATAATGGGTAGCATTTTAGCAATCTCTTGTTTTCTGCTACCGGGTAAAATTGCAACAATGGGCTTTTCGCTTAAACCCAAGTCTTGACGCAATTCATCTAACACCTGCTTTGAAGATGAGCGCTTTTGAATAGCATCCAATAAAGGGTGGCCTACATAATCAACCTGATAATCGTATTGCTTATAAAAATCTTTCTCAAAAGGCAAGATGACAAACATCTTATCTACCGTTCGTTTAATCTTATGAACTCGGTTCTTTTTCCAAGCCCAAACTTGTGGCGAGATATAGTAATAAACCTTAATGCCTTGTTCTTTTAAAAATTCAGCTATTCTCAAATTAAAACCTGGGTAATCGATAAGAATAACTGCATCTGGCTTATAAGCTAGAATGTCCTTTTTGCAATAAGTAATGTTTTTTAAGATGGTTCGCAGGTTCATGATCACTTCTGCAAAACCCATAAAAGCCAAGTCACGGTAATGCTTAATCACATCAGCCCCTGCTTCATGCATTAAGTCGCCTCCCCAGGCTCGAAAAGTTGCCTCAGGTGCTTGCGCTATAATGGACTTTATCAAGTTAGAGGCGTGAAGATCGCCAGAAGCCTCCCCTGCTATAATGTAAAATTTCATAGCGCTATGCTTGAAGGAGTTGGTTCACCACAACTGCAAACGCAAAAAGCAAGGTTGCTAGAATAACCCCTCTAGCTGCCCTATCATTGGCAGTTTTATAAAATAAAAAGAAGGTCAATAGGTTGACGATTGCGCAAAGACTCAAAATTTTGAAAAAGATGGTAGCAAAAACCATTTTCCTTAAAAACTCAGGGACTGTTAGGTAGGCGTAAGAACTTAAGTAGAAAATAAACATTACTACGAAAGGCACGATAATGCCTAGGGCTAGCCCAAGCCAAATGTTATCCGTTTTTCTTCTCGTTCTCATAGTCCTTCAGTTCCTTGATGAGGTGATGCGCTGTAACATCGAATTGAACAGGTACCACAGAAATATAATTGTTTTTAAGAGCCCACTCATCCGTATCCTCTTGCTCTTGTTCTTTGTTCACAAACTTACCAGTCAGCCAATAATAGCTTTTTCCTGAAGGATCCTTTCTTTCGTCAAATTCTTCCTCCCACAAAGCATTTGCTTGTCGACATACTTTAATACCTCGAATTAATTCTGCTCCAACTGCAGGAAAATTCACATTCAGGCATGTGCCCTGCGGGATGGGGTGACTTAAAGATTGCTCTAAAAGTTGCTTAACGTATGGCAAAATTGGCGAAAAATCAGCATCTATACTTGTGTTACAAAGAGAGAAACCAATGGACGGTATCCCTTCAATGGCGCCTTCTACGGCAGCAGACATAGTACCTGAATAGATAACATTGATACTTGAATTTGAGCCATGGTTGATCCCCGAAACAATTAAGTCGGGTTTTTCATCTAGCACTTTTGAAGTAGCAATTTTAACACAGTCTACAGGTGTTCCACTACAGCTGTAAGCTTCTACACCTTCAAGCGTGGTTTTCTCTAAGCGTAGCGTTGCATTCATGGTAATGGCATGACCCATACCTGATTGCGGACTGTCGGGAGCTACCACCAAGCAATTATTGCTGACTTGCTTAACAGTTTTAACCAAATTTCGAATACCAGGAGCAGTAATTCCATCATCATTGGTTATTAGGATCAAAGGCTCTTTTTTCATACAAACAAAGCTAATCAGAATTGTAACGCTCTTAAAGCGTCTTTTCTTAAATAATATCAAACAAAAAAGCCCCTGCTAATGCAGGGGCTTTAGGGTAATTTAAAAGTTTAAGATTACTTCTTATCGTCTTCTTCTACTTCTTCAAAGTCAACATCCGTAACCTCCTCGTCAGCGTCATTTGATGCTTGTTCTGCATCAGCGCCTGCTGCTTGACCTTCAGCTCCACCACCTTGTTGGTACATGTGCTGCGCTGCTTCTTGGAAAATACTGTTTAGTTTTTCCATTGCAGGATCTATCTTTTCGAGGTCTTCAGCTGCATGAGCTTCTTTCAACTCTTTTAAAGCAGTTTCGATTGGCTCTTTCTTATCAGCAGGAATCTTGTCTCCAAACTCTTTTAATTGCTTTTCAGTTTGGAAGATCAAACTATCTGCCGCATTAAGTTTTTCAATCTTTTCTTTGGCCTGCTTATCAGAGTCTGCATTTTCCTCTGCTTCACGTTTCATCTTTTCGATTTCCTCATCGCTCAAGCCNGAAGANGCTTCAATTCGAATACTTTGCTCTTTATTTGTTGCTTTATCTTTTGCAGAAACATTCATAATTCCGTTGCTGTCAATGTCAAAAGACACTTCAATCTGAGGCGTTCCTCTTGGAGCAGGTGGAATTCCATCTAGGTGAAATCTTCCAATGGTTTTATTGTCTTTTGCCATTGGTCTTTCCCCTTGTAAAACATGGATTTCAACACTTGGCTGATTATCTGCTGCAGTAGAGAAAGTTTCAGACTTCTTCGTTGGGATAGTCGTATTGGCCTCGATTAACTTTGTCATTACACCGCCCATGGTTTCAATACCAAGTGATAGTGGAGTTACGTCGAGTAATAGGACATCTTTTACTTCTCCCGTTAGTACACCACCTTGAATTGCAGCTCCAATTGCTACAACCTCGTCAGGATTAACTCCTTTTGATGGGTCTTTTCCAAAGAACTTCTTCACTGCTTCTTGAACAGCAGGAATACGCGTTGAACCTCCTACCAAGATCACTTCATCAATTTCAGAAGTTTCCATGCTAGCTGCTTTCAATGCTTTGCGACAAGGCTCAATGGTTCTTTTGATCAATTCATCAGCCAATTGTTCGAACTTTGAACGACTTAACTTTCTTACCAAGTGTTTTGGTCCGCTTGAAGTTGCGGTAACGTATGGTAAGTTAATTTCAGTTTCAGTTGAACTAGATAATTCGATCTTAGCTTTTTCGGCAGCTTCCTTTAAACGCTGCAAGGCCATTGGGTCTTTGCGTAGATCAATGTCCTCATCGTTAATGAATTCTTGGGCTAACCAATCAATGATTACTTCATCAAAGTCATCTCCTCCAAGGTGCGTATCACCGTCAGTAGACTTTACTTCAAATACTCCATCCCCTAATTCAAGAATGGATACATCGTGTGTACCACCACCGCAGTCGAAAACTACAATGTTAACATCCTGAGACTTCTTATCTAAACCATAAGCTAAAGATGCAGCGGTTGGCTCATTGATGATTCTTTTAACTTTAAGGCCTGCAATTTCACCTGCCTCCTTCGTAGCTTGACGCTGAGAATCGTTAAAATAAGCAGGAACTGTAATTACAGCTTCACTTACTTCTGATCCCAAATAATCTTCAGCAGTTTTCTTCATTTTTTGAAGCACCATTGCTGAGATTTCCTGTGGGGTATACATTCTATCATCAATCTTTACTCTCGGAGTATCGTTGTCACCTTTCACTACTTTGTAAGGAACACGACCTGCTTCTCTTTGTACCTCAGAAAATTTGTTACCCATAAATCTCTTGATAGAGAAAATGGTTTTCTCAGGATTTGTAATGGCTTGTCTTTTTGCAGGATCTCCAATTTTTCTTTCGCCTCCTTCTATAAAGGCTACTATAGAAGGGGTTGTTCTTTTTCCTTCACTATTTGGAATTACTACAGGTTCGTTTCCTTCCATTACAGAAACGCAGGAGTTCGTAGTACCCAAATCTATTCCAATTATTTTGCTCATGTTAAATTAATTTTCAAATTCATTGAGCAATAGTCAAGCATTATGCCATTGGAACAATTAGGCTAAGAATAGGAAATTCTGTCATTTTTGGCTTTAATCTTAGAATAAATAGCCGGAAAGAAGGCTTGCCAAATTGACAAGCTGTCAGTTTATTGGTCTACAAAGTTTAGGTTTCCTGTAATTCCTCCTGTTCTAAGTTGCTGTCTAGAAGGGTCAGACAACCTCGTTTTTGCAATGGTTCGAGATCTACTTGCAAACAATCCAATACCGTTTTCGACGTTGGTGTATTCTGGACGAACCTGAGCCAAGCCATCAATAGGGCCAAAAATGTCGGCATAAAAAGCAAAGGCTTCATCTGCTGCATATATCTCAATGGTAATGTTACGCTGAGGGTCTAAGATCTTGGGGTTTTGGTTTGACGGATCAATGCTATTGGCTATGGTTTCATAGAACCGTCGACCGGGAAACTCTATCTCTGCATCTGTTCTTGCAACCAAGTCATCATTCACAACCTTCCCAATAGGGATAGCGATTGATTTAGGCACACGACTTCCGTCAGGAAGCTGTTCAGTGTAATCTAAGTATAAGGTAGCCTCAAATTCAGCTACTCTTGCTGAATGACTAAACTGAAAATTATAATCTAGAATTGATCCATTATTACTGGTTAATGGTAAAGGGCGAACCCTCAAGTTGTCTATTTGAGGTCTAGTAACTTGCATAGTATCAATCGCAACTGCGTCAGCATAAGTGAGTTTTCCATCTGGTTGAATAACCTCCAAACGGTAATTTCTATTTGCCCTTAAGGCACTATCCGTAAAGTAGATTATATTCTTTTCAGTTGTAAAAATGCCATCCTCTTTGGGAAGTATTATGGTATCTAGCGGTATAACACCAAGCGTAGAAAGATCTTTTAACTGAACGATAAGGTTATCGTAAAAAAGACGGTCAGGGTCTTGAGCCAAACTGAGGGCATTTGTATTCCCGTCTAAAAATGCTTGGTTAACCTTGATAAATTGAGTGTCCGCATTGGCGTTTATCAAACCATAAACCACAGTAGTGTCTTCGTAATCTGCAGAAAGCTCTACTTCATTGTCACAAGCAAACAAGGCAAAACAAACAAGGCTGACCAATAAAATATTCAAGAATCCCTTCATGAAGGCGAAATTAAGAATAAATCAACATCAGCTTCAATTTTGTAGCTTTGTTCAAGCACTTAAAATAAAGCTATGTCTACAGGTAAAAAAAGCGATGTAAAAAGAGTAACCACTCATGTTTTACAAGAAATGAAGAATAATGGTGAAAAAATCGCCATGTTGACTGCCTATGATTATTCCATGGCAGGCATTGTTGATGAAGCAGGAATAGACATTATTTTGGTAGGAGATTCTGCATCTAACGTTATGGCGGGTCACGAAACGACTCTGCCCATCACACTCGATCAAATGATCTATCATGCCTCTTCAGTTGTGAGGGCTATTAGTCGTTGTCTGGTGGTGGTTGATTTACCTTTTGGGGCTTATCAAGGTAATTCTAAAGAAGCCCTAACATCTTCAATCCGAATCATGAAAGAATCGGGTGCTCATGCTGTAAAAATGGAGGGCGGCTCCGAAATCATTGAATCTATAGAACGAATCCTCTCTGCTGGTATTCCGGTTATGGGCCATTTAGGTTTAACCCCGCAATCAATTTATAAGTTTGGGACCTACGTTGTAAGAGCCAAAGAAGAAGAAGAGGCTAAAAAATTGATTAGCGATGCCAAGGCACTTGAACGGGCAGGTTGCTTTTCAATCGTTTTAGAGAAAATTCCCTCAAAACTTGCAGCAGCTGTTGCTAAAGAGGTAAATATTCCAATAATTGGTATTGGTGCCGGAAACCAAGTAGATGGCCAAGTATTGGTGATTCATGACATGCTAGGAATCAATAAAGAGTTTAGTCCTCGATTCTTGAGACGCTACAATGATCTACACACAAGCATCAAAGAATCTGTAGAACACTACATCACGGATGTTAAAGCCCTTGATTTTCCGAATGAGAAGGAACAATATTGATGAAGCTTTTTAAATGAGAGTCTTAACAATTATTCTGTTCTTTTCTGGTTTTTTTGCTGCAGAAGCCCAATACATTGACCCATATCCAATCAACTCGGGCAATGCCGAAAAAATGTTTGAGTTCGAAAATTACCAAGAAGCTGTAAGGCAGTATACCGCTTTAGTTGAAAGTGAGCCTCAAAATTTGGACTATCAGTTTTATCTGGGTAAAGCGCTCACCCTCTCACTGATCGATCAAAGGAAAGGCTTGAGGATACTAGAAGAATTACAAGACAGCTCTTTAAGTGTAGATTTAAAATACCGTCAAACCCTAGCCTTAGCTTATTATAAAAACTACCGTTTTCAAGAAGCAAGAGCCTGGTACTCCAAACTGCTTGATCAGAGCACAGAGGGAGCTGAAAAAGAGCAATACGTGCTTGCGGTTGAGGCTTGCGATCGTGCAATAAAAATGGTGTCATCGCCCGTTCCTGTGTACTTTGAGAACTTGGGGGATGATGTAAACTCTGAAGCACCTGACTATTTCCCCTTGGTTTCACCTGATGAAGGATTGTTATTTTTTAGCACACGAAGAGAGGGAGTAGTTGGTAATTTATACGATTACAAAGGATATCACACCGCAGACATATACACTAGTCGACACAGAAGAGGCAAATACACTCGTGCACGATCTGTAGGAAGCCCTAACACCTATGGGAACGAAGAAACCGCAGGTCGTTCAGAAAACGGAAAATACTTGCTTTACCATGTGGATAGTGATGATCACTTTAGCAATTTGTTCGTCAGTGAAAAAGGGCGTAGGTCCTATATGGCACCAAAGGTATTTGGTTCTGAAAAGGTTAATGAAAAAAGCCGAGAGCCTACGGGCACCTTGAGTAACGATGGAGAGACTTTATATTTTAGTAGCGATAGAGAGGGAGGCTTAGGAGGCTTCGATCTCTACATGGTTAAGCGATTGCCAAATGGTATTTGGGGAGAACCCAAAAACTTAGGCAGCCCGATTAATACTGCTCAAGATGAGCTTAGCCCGCACCTTGTAGACAATGGGAAAAGCCTTTATTTTAGCTCTGATCGAGAAGAAGGTTTAGGTGACCTTGACCTTTATGTAAGTCATCAAATTGAAATAAGCCAATGGAGTAAACCACAAAACCTTGGTTATCCGATCAACACCGTAAATGACGACCGAAGCATTTGCTTTGCTGAAAACAGACGCTACGCCTATGTTGCTCAGAAAAGGGAAGATAGCTTTGGAGATCTAGACATTTACAGACTTACCTTTAAAGAGAAAAGTAAAGAATATACCTTGCTGAAAGGATCGGTAATGTCAATTGATTCTGCTTTAGTAAAAGAAGATATTTTAATCGAGGTTTTTACCCAAGAAGATTCTGAACTAGTCGGTTCATTTTTAATGAATAAGAAAAACTCAAAGTATGTGGCAATTCTGCCACCGGGTAAATATCAAATTGAAATCTTGAACACCTTTGGCTTCAAGGACTTTGTCAAAACCATTAATTTGTCAAATAAAAATGATTTCAGGAAAGAGGTTGAATTAGACCTACTTTTAGAACCTAAGCCCTAATCCAAGCATTGAAAGCAAAAAAGATAGAAGTTTTATATGAAGACAATCACTTAATTGCGGTTAACAAACCTGCTGGTGTATTGGTACAAGGTGACAAAACTGGCGATGTACCCATAAGTGAACAAGTAAAGGTTTTCTTAAAAGAAAAATACAATAAACCGGGAGAAGCTTTCATTGGTGTTCCTCACAGAATAGATAGACCAACCTCAGGTTTGCTCTTACTAGCTAAAACCTCAAAGGCATTAAGTAGGCTAAATAAAATGTTTCAAGAAAAATCCATCCAGAAAACCTACTGGGCAATGGTAAAGCAAGCCCCACCTAACACAAGTGGAAAACTAGAAGATTTGCTTGAACGAAACCAGCAGAAGAATAAATCATTCGTTGTAAAAAAGGCTTCCGATAAAAGTAAATTAGCTACCTTAAGCTACCAGACTCTAGTTGAGTTGGAACATTACTGTCTTTTAGAAATAAGGCCATTTACAGGCAGGCACCACCAAATTAGAGTGCAGCTATCCAATATTAATTGTCCCATCAGAGGCGATATAAAGTATGGTTATTCAAGAACCAATGATGATGCCTCCATTCACCTTCATGCCCGCAAGCTTAACTTAATTCATCCTGTTAAGAAAGAACCAATAGAGATTGTTGCGCCTTGTCCAAGAAAAGATGGTTTGTGGAAAGCTGCTGAAAGTGCAGCGAATAAATTATAACAACTTATCCTTTCTTCTCAATTCTTTTACTTCAGAGCGTAGCTTTTTTGTTTTTAGCCTTTTCTTTTTTGCTGCTTTTGTCGGTTTAGTAGGTTTTCGCTTTTTCTTGGCCCTCAATGCCTCTTCAATCAAATTACTAAAACGCTTAAAGGCAATGGTTTTGTTTTGATGCTGACTGCGGCTTTCTTCTACATCTATTTGTAAAATAGATTCTTGATTCAATCTACTTTTCAATGCATCGTACAAAACCTTTTTCTGTTCATCAGTTAAAATCGCTGAAGCATTGATATCAAAAAACAAACTTACCCTGCTTTCAACTTTATTTGCATGCTGTCCTCCCTTTCCGCTGCTTCTGCTTGTAGTGTAGCTTAGCTCGTCTTTTAACTGTTCAATAATTGAATGCATTATTTCTTAACTTTATTAAGGTATTAATATAAGTAAAGCGTCTTATCTTTGTTCCCAAACCAAAAAAGGATTGAATAATTATGTCAGCAGAGATTGATAAACTGAGCCCAGAGGATAGAGAAATTCTTTTAAGAACTCCAGCTATTGTGGCCATATTAGCCGCTATTTCAGATGATGGAGAAGTAAGTAAACACGAAAAAACTGAATCCATTAAGCTTGCCCACTTCAGGACTTATACAGCAGAGCCAATGTTGCAAAACTTTTACAAGGAAGTTGATCCTGTATTTGAGCAACACTTTGAGGAAGAGATGTCGCAACTTCCTGCAGAGTGGAAAGATAAAGAAGAACACCTTCAAGCGAAAATAGAGCAATTAAATCAAGTTCTACCGAAGATGAACGATGTTTACGCCATGCGTTTAGTGGAAAGTCTTAAGTCTTTTGCACGTCACATCTTTAAATCAAATTCAAACTTTCTGAATTACTTTGTTTTACCAGTCTTNATGAATAAGGTTGAGAAAGAAAGCTTTAATATGCACCTCGGAGAAGAAGAGGAATAATCAAGCAATTTGAAAAAGCTTTTCCTGCTACG
>P_2C_Liq_1_UnCtyDRAFT_1000052_pt1 | contig 42072 bp, 37 predicted proteins | sample Pon2CUnioCityCA_2_FD_10234 | JGI IMG/M metagenome (IMG submission 10234) | reverse complement strand
TAGCAGCTCCTCAAATTGGTAAATCGATCCGTCTTTTTTTAATTGATGCTTCTCCTTTTGCAGAGGATAAGGATTTATCTAATGAAGATAGAGAAACTTTAAAAACATTTAATAAGGTGTTTATTAATGCTAAAATTTTAGAAGAAGAAGGTGATGAATGGGCTTTTAATGAAGGTTGTTTAAGCATCCCAGATGTTAGAGAAGATGTTTTTCGTCAACCCAAAATAACTATAGCGTATTTTGATGAAAAATTTGAAAAGCATACAGAAATTTTAGAAGGTTTAGCGGCAAGAGTTTTTCAACATGAATATGATCATATAGAAGGTATTTTATTTACAGATAAATTATCTTCTTTAAAGAAAAGAATTATAAAAAAGAAATTAGAAAATATTTCTAAAGGGAAAATTAGAATTGATTATAGAATGCGTTTCCCGAATTTAAAAAAAGGTAAATAGTCTTTTAAAAGACAAAAAAAATAAAATATGGAGTTTAGTAAAATTATTTCAGTTACTGGTAAACCAGGTTTATTTCAAGTAATTTCTCAATCTAAAAATGCAATTATTGTTGCATCTTTAACAGACAATAAAAGAATGGCAATTAATGCTACACAAAACGTTAGTTTATTAGAAAACATTGCTATTTATACGTATGAAGAAGACATGCCTTTATTAAATGTTTTTAAAGCAATGTTCACTAAAACTGAAGGTAAAGAAGCAATATCTCACAAAGAAAGTGGTAAAAAACTAGAAGCCTTTTTTGCAGAAGCTATTCCAAATTATGATGACGAAAGAGTATACACTTCTAACATAAAAAAAGTAATACAGTGGTTTAACTTATTGGTAAAATTTGGAATGGATTTTTCTAAAATTGAAGAAACTTCTGAAGAGACAACTTAAGAGGCATAGATGCTGTTGCCAGATAGCAAAAATATTTTATTTTCAAAAAAAGATTTCAAAATAAGCTTGAAAAGCAGTTGAGAAATCTTAAAAATTGAAGCTTCAAAAACTTTTAAATTCTAAAATGAATAGCAGAAAAGAACAATTAGAAGCGTTTAACAGATTGTTAGATATTATGGATGATCTCAGGGAAAAATGTCCTTGGGATAAAAAACAAACATTACAAAGTTTGCGCCATTTAACAATAGAAGAAACCTACGAATTAGCAGATGCCATTCTAGATAACGACTTACCAGAAATAAAAAAAGAATTAGGAGACGTTTTACTGCACATTGTTTTTTATGCAAAAATTGGTAGCGAAAAAAAAGCTTTTGACATTGCAGATGTGGCTAATTCTATTTCTGATAAGTTAATAGACAGGCATCCCCATATTTACGGAGATGTACAAGTAAAAAATGAGGCAGATGTTAAAAGAAATTGGGAAAACTTAAAACTAAAAGAAGGAAAAACTTCTGTTTTAGAAGGGGTTCCAAAAAGTTTACCTGCTGTTGTTAAAGCCAGTAGAATTCAAGAAAAAGTTGCTGGTGTTGGTTTTGATTGGGAAAAACCAGCACAAGTTTGGGAAAAAGTACAAGAAGAATTAGCCGAATTAAACGAAGAAATAAAAGCTGGTCATACAGAAAATACTGAAAAAGAATTTGGAGATGTGCTTTTTTCTATGATAAATTACGCACGCTTTATTGATGTAAATCCAGAAAATGCTTTAGAAAAAACCAATAAAAAATTTATAAAAAGGTTTCAGTATCTAGAAAAAGCTGCTAAAAAACAAAACAAACAACTTTCTGATATGTCCTTAACAGAAATGGATGTTTTTTGGGAAGAATCTAAACAGTTTTTTAAATAAAAACTACTCTATTGCTTTTTTAAAATTTATAATTAGTTTCTGTATTTTTTTATTGTTTAATACAACTGGAAACAACTCGTTTAAAATATGATGATAGCTATAATCTATCTTTAACCCGTTAATAAGGTGGTTTTTAGCATATTTTTCTTTATTTAAAACAAAAAACAAACCTGCCAACCTGTATTCTATTTCTGCAAAATTTGCATATGATTTTCTAGCTTCTATAAGATACTTTAAAGCATCATTAAATTCACCTAAAAACGTTAAAACATCAATTAAACCTATATAAACTTCTATAGATTTCTCATCTAATTTTAAGCAATTATAAAATCCGTTAACGGCTTCTTCAAAAAAGTTTAGTTTTAAGTTGATATTGGCATAGTATTTCCAATACAAAGCATTATCATCATCTATTTTTAGAGCTTTAGCAATATAATATGCCGCTTTTTCGTAATTTTCTAAATGGTAATATAAATTCGTTAAACGAACCCAAGCTTTATCCAGCAATGGATCTTCATGAACAGCCTTTTTGTAATAAGAAATTGCACAATCTGTTTGCTCTAATTTTTCATAGCACTCTCCTACTCTTGTGTACGCAAAAGCAGTTGGATCATCTAATTCTAGGGTTACCATATAATTATCTATCGCTTCTTGGTAATTACCTAATGCTTCTAAAGTTTTTGCTTTTTCTAAGTAGCCACCAATAAAAGACTCGTCTATTAAGACAGCATAATCAAAAGCATTTAAAGCCTCTTTATACATTTCTAAAATAAAATACTGTCTTCCTAATTGATGCCATGCAACCTCACAATAAGGATTTTTATCTATATAAGAATTTAAATATTTTGCAGCATCTTCATGCTGTTGTTCCATGTCAAAACAATACACAATATTATACAATGCAGAATAATCTTCAAAATTAACCTCTATACAATTGGCAAAATTGAAACGTGCCCTTTCAAAATCGTCTAAGTATAAATATTCCATGCCTATTAAAGACCAAACATCTACTTTATCGTCTGTTAAAGATAATGCCTTTTTTAAATGATCAATAGCTTCTTTATGCTTCCCTTTTTTAGAACTTATGGTTGCTTTTTGTATAAAAACCTCATCATTAGTAGGAGCAATTTTTTCTATTTTCTTTAATAAATTATATGCTTTATCAACTTCATTATCAGTAATATAAAGCTCCACCATTAACAATTTAAGATCTACAGAAGCTGGGTGTTGTTCTAAGCCTAATTTAATCGCTTTTTTTGCTAAAGATACTTTACCAGCATCTAAATAATGAATTATAATTTCCTCAAACTCAACCAAATCGAAAAAATAAACGTTATTCGTTTTAAGCATCGATTCAAATTTTAATAGAGACATAACTATGTGATTTGAATTATTACATTAAAAATACTATAAGTCTAGCTGTACATTTAAAAACCTGGTTTTTGTTTTCAACAATTTAATTAACAACACAAGTNTGGTATTTAGTAGGGAATAATTTTGTGCATAGATATTTTTACGTTAATTTTGATTTTCAATNACTATCAACCTAAATTGATAGCATTCTTATGAGCAAAAAAACCTTACTTAACTCAAAAGATATTGAAATTATACTTCATAGATTGGCTTGCCAGTTAATAGAAAACCATGATGATTTTTCAAATACTGTTTTAATTGGTTTACAACCAAGAGGTACTTATTTAGCAAATAGATTAGCAGATTTACTAAAAACATCCTACAAAATTAAAAACCTAGAATTAGGACTTTTAGACATTACTTTTTATAGAGACGATTTTAGAAGAAAAGAAAAACCGTTAGCTGCAGAAACCAATCAAATGAACTTTTTAATTGAAGGTAAAAAAGTAGTAATTATAGACGATGTTTTATTTTCTGGAAGAAGTATTAGAGCTGCTCTAACAGCACTTCAATCATACGGAAGACCAGAACATATAGAGTTATTGGTGTTAATAGACAGACGTTTTAGCAGACATTTACCAATACAACCTAACTATAGAGGCAGACAAGTAGATGCAATTAACGAAGAAAGAGTTTTGGTAAGTTGGAAAGAAACACATAAAAAAGATGCTGTTTTTATAGAGCCTAAATAGCATCAACATAAAATGATAAAAAATCATAAAATAACCGCTAACTTAAAAATCATATTGTGTCAGAATTAAGCGTAGAACATTTACTAGGTATAAAGTATTTAAAACCATCTGACATAGATGTTATTTTTAAAACTGCAGATCATTTTAAAGAGGTAATCAATAGACCTATAAAAAAAGTACCCTCTTTAAGAGACATTACCATTGCCAATTTATTTTTCGAAAATAGTACACGTACCAAGTTAAGTTTCGAGTTGGCAGAAAAAAGACTTTCTGCAGATGTTATTAATTTTTCTGCAGGACAATCTTCTGTCAAAAAAGGAGAAACCCTCATAGATACTGTAAACAATATTTTATCTATGAAAGTAGATATTGTAGTAATGAGACATGGAAATGTTGGTGCAGGTGTATTTTTATCTAAACATGTAAACGCAAAAATTATAAATGCTGGTGATGGTACTCATGAACACCCAACACAAGCTTTATTAGACTCTTATTCTATTAGAGAAAAACTAGGCTCTGTAAAAGGAAAAAAAATTGTTATTATTGGCGATATTCTTCATTCTAGAGTAGCTTTATCTAACATTTTTGCCTTACAATTACAAGGTGCTCAAGTAAAAGTTTGCGGACCAACAACATTAATACCTAAACACATTGCAAGTCTAGGGGTAACTGTAGAAACCAACCTAAAAAAAGCTTTAGAATGGTGTGATGTTGCGAATGTACTACGTGTACAACACGAACGTATGGATATTAAATACTTTCCATCAACAAGAGAGTATACACAGCTTTTTGGTATCAATCAAGAAATTTTAGACAACCTTGGCAAAAAAATTGTAATAATGCATCCAGGCCCCATTAACAGAGGGGTAGAAATTACAAGCGATGTTGCAGACTCTAACGATTCTATAATATTGAATCAAGTAGAAAATGGAGTTGCAGTAAGAATGGCAGTAATTTATTTACTCGCACAGCAAATAAAAAGATAAAATGAATATTGATAAAAAAGCAAATTATACCCTTATAAATTCTGATGAAAAAGACTTTACTGTTTTTTTTAAAGTGTTTTCTGAAAAGATAAATGATTTAGAAAACGAACATTTAGTAATTTACTTTTCTGAGAATATTAACACGGGTAACAAAGATTTTTTATTATTTTTGGATATAGCCGAACAAATAAAAGAAAATGGCATATCATTTGTAATAGTATGTTCGTACTTAAACTCAGATGATTTTTCTGAATCTATAAATATTGTACCTACTTTGCTAGAAGCAGAAGATATTTTAGAGATGGAAGCCATAGAAAGAGAATTGGGTTTTTAAAATAGTTTTGATATGATAAAAAAAATACTTTTTATTTTTATTTTAAGCATTTCATTGTGGGGTTTTCTCAAGAAAAAACCATTAACACATTATCTGCTGCCCCAAATCCTTTTACAAACTCTACAAAAATTATATTTAATAGTATAAACACTTCTGATATTTACTTTACTGTAAAAAATATTTTGGGTAAAACCGTTTATAAAAAAACAATAAAAGCTAAAATTGGTAAAAATTCTCTTAATTTTTACAAAAACAATTTAGCTACAGGTATGTATATTTATAGTATTCAAAATAAAAAGAAAGTTATTTCTAAACGTTTTGTTATTAAATGATAAAATTAACCATACTTGGTTGCCACTCTGCAACACCGCGTGTAAACGCTTTTCCAACTTCTCAATATTTAGAAATTAACAATCGTCATTTTTTAATTGATTGTGGTGAAGGCACACAGCGTCAAATGCGCAAGTATAAAGTAGGTTTTTCTAAAATAAACCATATTTTTATTACCCATTTACATGGAGATCATTTTTATGGTTTGGTTGGTTTATTATCTACCTATGGTATTTTAAGCAGAGAAAAAGACATGCATATTTTTGGTCCAAAAGGGATAAAAAATGCAACTTTACAAATGCTTAAAATCTCTGAATCTCATGCTAAATACAATATGATTTTTCATGAATTATCTTCTAAAGAAAGCGAACTGATTTACGAAGATGATAAAGTGTGTGTAAAAACAATTCCGTTAACACACAGAATTTACACAAATGGCTATTTGTTTATAGAGAAAGAAAAACCACGTAAATTAAATATGCTAAACATTAGTGGTTATCCAGAAATTGATAAAGCAGATTATTTAAACATAAAAGCTGGTAAAGATGTAATTTTACCTTCTGGAGAAGTTGTAAAAAACAAAGAAATTACCATAGCGCCCCCAAAACCTTTAAGTTTTGCTTTTTGTAGTGATACTGCTTATAAACCAGATATTGTACCTATTATTAAAGAGGTAGATTTATTATATCATGAAGCTACATTTTTAAATGATAGAGAAGATTTGGCAAAAAAAACAAAACATTCTACAAGCATTGAGGCTGCAAGAATTGCTAAAAATGCTAATGTTGGGCAGTTAATTGTTGGGCATTATTCTGGTAGATATACAGATATTAGTGAGTTTAAAAAAGAAGCTGCTACTGTATTTAAAAATGTGTCTTTAGCAAATCCAGGCGCTGTATTTACTGTAGCACATTAATATTGATTGGTTGACAAAAGCACCAAAGTACAAGCTATTTCACTTTTTATTCCATTCTCTTTTAGTAATTTTATAAAATCAAAGTTTTCTGTACCTGGATTAAAAATTACTCTTTTTGGTTGTAAACCAATAATGTACTTATAATATTCCTCTTGCCTCTCTGGTTTTAAGTACAAAGTAACTGTATGTATATTATTATAATCAATCTTTTCAGTATCAATAGAAACGCCCGCAACAGTTCCTTTTCTTAAACCAATTGCAACCACTTCTATATTTTTATTTGTAAGTGAATTAATGGCTTTGTTAGAATATCTTTCTGTTTTTAAAGAAGCACCAATAACGAGTGTTTTTTTAGACATTATGTTAAGTTTTAGTTAAGGAAGTTAAAATGATGAAACACTTTTAAAAATAATACGTCTATAAAGTAATTACTTTGTCTTCATTAAAAAGTAATTTATTTGAATTAAAACAAAATCTGAAGTTTTGTAGCTTCAGATTTTTTATTTTTTATCTGTATTACTAATAGCTGCCTTTAAGGCAATAGCAATGTTTACAATACAGAAAAATGCAATAAAAAGTATATTAAACCAACTACTTGGAAAAACAATAAATTTTGCAAAAATGTTGAAAATAAATATTAGCAAAAACAAGTTTGATAAAAATAAAAGTACTTTGTATTTTTTAGGCATTATAGCAGTAATTTATTAAAATTTACAAGCGCTAAATTACAAAAAATTAACCTCTTCTTCGCATTCTATTATTTCTCATTTCAGCCATTTTTTTTCGAATGGTTTTAGAATATTTTTCTTTGGTAATTTCTGTACCTCTATCTGGAGCCTCTATTTGCACAGCTTGTCCTTTACTGATAGTTACTTCGGTGCATAAAAGAGTGGTGTTACTTACGTTAACTTCTAAAATTAATCCTGGTAATCCCCAAAATTCTCCAGGGCCATGTGCCAAAGGTATTTGTGGTGTATACCAAGCTTCTACCACAACCATATTTTCTTTTTTATCTGAATCGGTATTTTCTTCATTTCTTAAATCGCTCCAAGAAAAATTATACCAATTTAGTTCTATATTAGGTATAAATGCTTTTGCTTTATAACATGTATACGCTCCAATTTGTTTAGTTTCTGTACCTAAAACCCAATCTATTTTATATAGATTATCTTTTACTAAAAAACGTTTGCCATAAAACTCTTGGCTTTGTATCAATTGGGTAGTTTTAATATTTTTATACTGTTCACCCCTAGAAAAATAAGCTCCCCAAGAATCTGTAGCCCCAGAAATAGCATCAATTTTTGTGTCTTCTTTAAAAGAGGCTTCCTGTTTGTTAAAAGTTAATATGTATTTTTTTTCGAGTCTGTTTTTTAATCTTGCAGCAACTTGCTTTTTTTGTGCTTCACTTAGTCTTGCTCCCCAATTGCCTAATTCCATTTTAGATTTAGAAACATAAATGGCTTTTCCATTAAAATTCTGTGCAGTTACAGATGAATTTGAAATTAAAAATAATATCAATGTAAATACTAAAATTTTAAAGCTAGCTGATTTCATGATTTGATTTTTTGTTTAACAAACTTAAATAAATAATAAACGAAAATTTATCAATTACTAAATATTAACAATAATTTATGTTTCAATTGTATTTAAAAAATAATACATAAAAAAATTCATTGTGAATAAAAAAAGACTCGTTTAAAAAAAATACAATATTTGAAGTTTATGTATTTTACTGAGTGTTACAGATAATGGGCAACAAATAGGCATCAAAAACTAACGAAAAACAGTAAATACAAGACAAATATAAAGAAATAAGGTTTTACAATTATTTAGTTTTTTTTCTTTTATAAATAAATACATATAAAACCTAACCATAATAATTATAAGCATAACTTATAATGTTATATGTTATAACAAATTAAATTACGATTAGGTTTTTATATGAAAGCAGTCTCTAGAGTGCATTTTCTCAGTGGTTTTATTATTATAGAGCCAAAACCGTCTCAGAAAATATTCCTTTTTCAAGGAGCCAAAAGATACAGCATAATGCTCTTTCTAACTTATTTTGTTATAATGTCAAAATAGTTGGTATGGTAGTTTTTACCGTCAATATAAAACACAAACCTAGCATTAGTAGTAATTTTCAATTCCGTACAGGTAACGATTTGATTTTTTCGGAAATCACCAATATCGAACAACACTAACAGTTTAATGAGTGTTTGTAGTTTTATGATTCTATTTTCATCATTAACAACATAAATTATGTTTGGTGAGCATGATTTTAATAGCTCAATCAGTTCTTTATTACACATTTTTAATAAAATAAATTAAATGGGTTCAATTTTTCCAGGGACATGTATTAATTGGCTACACATCATATTTATTTAGGAAGTAATTATCTTCTTGGTTTTTGATGGAATTCCCTAAATGGTTTACAAATTCATACGTGTTACAGTTCCGGCTCAAGAAGTTATCTATGTAATTACTTTTGGAGCTTTCCGTAAACAGGTTATATAGGTTCCACAGATTTATGTAGCCGTTATTATCTGCCCTAAAGTGTTCATCACCTACATAGTTTTTAATAATGGTGTTGATTTGTGAATCTGTAGTCTGTAAATCAAACAAGTTTTGCTTTTCGCCTTTATCTAAGTGATTGTACAACTTCATCTTCCCTACCAAATGAGCAAACTGTTCTTGATTAATGGTGTAATCTCCCAACTGCCTCAAGCCTTCTACTTTTGTGGTGGATGCTATTTCTTGCTTTATATCCTCCAGAGAAACCCCTTGATGACACCAAGCCTTTAATTGCTTACCTGTATCAGAGGTGATGATGAATTCTGGTTTTCCCTGGAAAAGGTTCGTCCGGTCTTTACTGACCTTACATAAATGATTCTCGTTAATAAGCTCAAAGTTTACGGATAGTTCGTACTCAAAGCCATCTGAAGTGATTTCTTTAGTACCGTGCTTCACCACCTTTGATTTACCATTAGAGCCTACATCCATTGAATAATCTGTTTTACGTCTGGTGGTAGTGATGATGTGGCATTTCGATTGTAGGATAGCATCAATGAATTTTTGGTGTCTTGGTTTTACACTAGCCCAGTCCTGAAACCTACCGCCCAATTGTTCGTGAATTTGCAGACAACCTCCTTCACCTTGCCACTCATGCGAAATGGAATCCAGAACTAAAATTTCCATATTAGCTTCTTCACAGATACTAATAGCTTTTATATACCGTTCTGGGCTTTATGGCGGGCTTAGATTCAATACGTTGAAATTGCCTAAATCTGAATACAGACTAGCTGATGAATTCTCTGTATCTATAACAGCGATTTTAGACCAATCATTGGACATACCATAGGCTAATTGTAGGGCAGAATAGGTTTTACCAAATCCTGAGGCACCAGATATCCCTAAACGTAGTTTTACGTTGTGCCTTTGTGTTTGTTGTAATTTCATGATGTATTTTCTTTGTTTAAACATATATTTTTGTTGTTTTTAGGAATAAAAAAAGAGCTTACCACTTTTGTGATAAACTCTTTTTAAACGAGTTTGAAGCCAGTACACTTAAACCACAAATGACTCTTCCATCACCTGCTCCTCAATATCCAAAGCTGGGTCAAAGTATTCCCAACGGTGAGATAACTCAATAACTTCCGATGTTTCTTGGATAGTGTATTCGTAAGGGTTGCACTCCACTTTCCTTATTGAGCTTTCAAACGTCGTACCTATAAGCGATGAAGCTGTTTCTTCATCGAAGCTGGTAGCAACGAAAGCTGTCTTTGCTGTGATGTAAACCCTGCCAAGTTTGTTTACTTTTAACAGGCACAGCACCTGCCTGGACGATTAAACCGAAAAATGGTTCTCCTTTTGCGTTTTCAGCTCTTTTTATTTCTTTTACTGTAACCATAATTAAATAATTTTAATTAACGCAGTTTTATTAAAAGGGGACAACCCCACCTGCTAATAAATGGGTGGGGTTGTTGTTAGAAGGGGTGGTGCTTGTTTAATACATTATAAAAGATCAAATACCTGATTATTAACTAGTATGTTTATTGTATTTTTGAGTTTAAACAATGTAAAATTAACTATTTTTGAAAAGGGAGTGTATTTGGAAGTGATGCAGTAAGACCTTCTTAATTATAAAGACCTGTTTTTATTTATAGAGTGTTTCTTTCATTAACTATATTAGAATAGAAATTATTTTATGCTTTACGAATTGCAAACTTTACAGTTATAAAAATAAACTTAACATTCTGCCCTAAAAAAAGAAAAAACACAACAAACGAAATAGAGTTTATATTTAGTAACTATAAATAGTTATTTTTATATTCAATTTTTTAAAATGAAATTATTTAATATAATATTATTAATATGTTTGAGATTTGTTACCGCAAATGCTCAAAATAATCAATTGCGTGATTTAAAATCAGTAATTGATTCTTCAAATGTATATGATAACGAAAAGCGCAAAGAAATCCTTGTTGTAAAAAAGGATCTAAATCAGTTAAATGAATCTAATTATGAACAAAGATTCAATTTAAACCAACAATTATTTGACCAATATAAAGTTTTTAAAAGCGATTCTGCATATTATTATAGTCTTCAAAACAAAACAATAGCAGAAAAATTAAAAGATTCTTCACTCATTTCCAAAGCATATCTAAACATGTCCGATATATGTGTTTCTGTAGGTATGTATAATGAAGCTCTGGAATATCTCCAGAACATTGATGTAAAATTTCTAAATAATGATGTAAAGGCCATGTACTTCGGTATTTATGGAAGGTGTTACAGCGACTTGGCTGAGTATAGTAACTTGCCAGATTACAGTTTTAAATATAATCAGCTCGCGAAATTTTATAGAGAGAAAACGTTACAGCTTATAGAAGATGGTAGCTTTTTTAATAATTTTATGATTGCCTTTAATGAATATAAATCTGGAGATCGAGATAGTGCCATAACAAATCTCAATTCTTTGCTAGAAATGGGTTTAGGACTTCATGACCAAGCCCTAACGCATTATGTATTAGGTGAAATCTATTATAGCGAGGACATTGACAAAGCTGAATATCATTATTCTAAAGCCGCCACTGCCGACATCAAAACATCAACAAAAGAATCTTTAGCAATCATAAGGCTTTCAGAGATTTTATTTAAGAAGAACAATCTTGAAATGGCTTCATTGTTGATTCAAAAAGCTTACCAAGATGCAAAATTTTATGGCGCTCAACAACGAAAACTTCAAGTTGGTGCTATTTTACCATTAATACAAGAGGGAATTACCCAGAATATAGAACAAGAGCGTAAAAGATTGTATTTACAATATATTGGGGCTGTAATAATTTTGATTGTGGTCATTTTTTTTACAGTTATTGTCGTTGTTCAGTTTAAAAGGTTGCAAAAAGCAAAAAAAATAATTACGAATGCTCATGGAGAACTCCAAAATATCAATGCTCAATTAACTAATGTTAATGCCCAAATAAAAGAGCAGAATTTAGAAATAATCAATGTTAATGAAAGATTGTTGGAAGCCAATAAAATTAAGGAAGATTATTTGGGCTTCTTTTTTACTGAATATGATAACGTTTTTGAAAAGTTTAATGATTTTATTTCTGTTATTGAAAATGATATCGATGAAAAAAATATTGATAAGGTAAAATTTCATTTATCTAAGTATAACCTCAAAAAGGAGAAGGAAAAATTACTTGATAATTTTGACAATGCCTTTATCAATTTATTCCCAAATTTCATAAACGAGTTCAACGCACTAATGAAAGAAGGCCATAAAATCAAACTTAAAGAGAATCAGATTCTCAATAAAGAACTGAGGATTTTTGCATTAATTAGATTAGGCATTTCACATAACGATGTAATAGCCCAAATTTTAGGATATTCTGTTAATTCTATTTATGCATTTAAGACTAAAGTTCGTAATGGCTCTTTAATTGAAAATGACAGTTTTGACCAAAATCTTCTTAAAAATACTTCAATTAGAATCTAAATTCAGTGCAATTTCACTTTTCAAAACCTATTTTCAGATTTATATTGTCCATATTATCTATATAAAATATTTATAAAAATAAATATTAATCAATTGATATTTAGTGTTTTAAAAATTATTCGAGACAATAAAATCTATGTTTTATCTATACGTTTTTTAAAACCTGTCTTTTAAAAGAGTTTTTTTTATTCCTTTGTCTTGACTGTATGCACAATTAATCTAATAGTGTGTATAATTAACTATAACTAAATCAAGATGAATAAAAAAATTAAACGTAAAGTGTTACACAAATTGAAACTATTTGTTGCATTAATTATTTTAAGTTTATTACCAAGGATTGGTGTTTCACAAGTAAATAACCCAAGTATTAAGGTCTCTGGTCAAGTTCTGGATGAATTTAGCATGCCACTTCCAGGGGCAGCGGTTTTAGAGCAAGGTACAACCAACGGTGTGGTTACTGATTTTGATGGGAATTTTGAAATACAAGTTCAAAGCCAAAATGCGGTTTTAGAAATTAGCTATATTGGTTACAAATCAGAAAACGTGTCAGTGCAAATCCAAAATATGGTTGTTAAATTAACTCCAGACTTTGCGCTTTTAAAAGAGATTGTGCTTATAGGTTATGGAACATCCAAAAAAAGCGACCTTACAGGTTCTGTATCTTCTGTACAAATGGATGACGTTCAGGGTCAACCAGCTTCAAATATTGGTGATGCCATTCAAGGAAGGGCTGCAGGTGTTACTGTTATTACTTCGGGTCAACCTGGAAGCAACCCAACATTTAGGATTAGAGGAACTGGAACTATTGGGAATAATGATCCTTTAATTGTTGTTGACGGGGTTCCGTTAAATGGCGGACTAAATCAAGTTAACATGAAAGACGTGGAGTCTTTACAAGTTTTGAAAGATGCTTCGGCCACAGCAATTTATGGTTCAAGAGGCTCTAATGGAGTTGTCATTATAACAACGAAGCGAGGCAAAAAAGGCAAGGCTTCACTTGATATAGACACCTTTACAAGTGTTCAAAGTGCTACCAACGTTATTGATGTATTGAACGCGGAACAGTTTGCCCAATTCAGCAATGAAATGTTAAGCAACGGTGGTATAGTTCCAAATTCCAATTTTAACAATCCTTCATCATTAGGTAAAGGAACGGATTGGCTCGATAATTTTTTTACACAGGGTAAGCAAAGTAATGTAACACTTTCTTATTCTAAGGGCAGTGATAATTCAAATATGTACACCTCTTTAAATGTATTTGACCAAGAAGGCATCATTATTAATTCTGCTTACACCAGATATATTGTTCAATTCAACAGTGATATTCAAATCAATGAAAAAATAAAGTTTGGCAATAGCTTTAAAATCAACTATGATATTAAGAAAAATGGCGATAATAGTATTCAAAATGCCATTTTATCGCTACCAACCCAACCCATTTTCAGAGAAAATGGAAACTATTCAGGCCCTATTGGTCAACCGATTTACTCGGGAGATGTTGAAAACCCCATAGGTAAATCAAATATTGTAGAAAATTCAACAAAAGGTTACAACCTACAAGGAAGTATTTTTGGTGAAATAGAGATATTGAAAAACTTTAAATTCAAATCACTTTTTGGAGCAGAAGCTAATTTTTGGGATACTAGAACTTGGGCTCCTGCTTACAGTTGGGATTCAGATGTATCAGAAAATGCTTTTTTATCTGAAGGTTCTAACAAAAGCATTACATTACTTTTTGATAACACCATAACATACAATAAAGAGTTTGATAATGGGAGTTCAATAACAGCGGTTGTTGGTACCAGTGCTCAAGAAAATGAGTTTAAATTTATTAGCGGTTCTATTCAAAACTTTATTAGTGAACAAGCACAAACTTTAAACAATGGCCTAGAGCAACCAACATTAAATGGTAGTGGCTCAGAGTGGTCCATTTTCTCATATTTTGCAAGAGGACAGTTTGACTACAAAAACAAATACTACTTAACGGCTACTGTTCGTAGAGATGGTTCTTCTAGATTTGGAGCTGGAAATAAATATGGTACCTTTCCTTCAGGTTCGTTTGCATGGCGAATTTCCCAAGAGAACTTCCTAAAAGAATCTAAAACAATTAATGACCTAAAATTAAGATTAGGTTATGGTGTTACGGGGAATCAAAATATTGGCAACTACTCTTTTGCTTCTTCTTATAATACCAATTTGTACAATTTTAATAACAGCTTTGTTACAGCGGCGGTACCAACTGTTTTGCCAAATTCAAATGTTAAATGGGAATCTCAAAAACAACTTAATGTTGGTATAGATGCTTCATTATTCAATCATATTGTTGACATCACTGTGGATGGATATATTAAAAATACCGAAAATATGTTGGTACCACAAACAGTGCCAGTAACATCTGGTTATTCAGATATATTTGTACCCTTTATTAACGCAGGAGAAATAATAAACAGCGGTATTGAAACTGTTGTAACTACCAGAAATATTGATAAGGATAAATTCAAATGGTCAACTGATTTTGTATTTGCCTATAACAAAAATGAAGTTATAGACATCAATAGTGATACCCCGCTTACAACAGGAAGCATAGGCTTAAATTATACTTTGGCGCGCATACAGCCGGGATATCCAATTAATGTATTTTATGGATTTGTGCAAGATGGTATTTTTCAAACACAAGACGAAGTAAATAATTGGGCAGTCCAAATCCCTGGAACGAATTCTGCCTCAAGTACATCTGCTGGAGATATTCGTTTTAAAGATTTAAACAGTGATGGACTTATAAATGATGATGATAGAACATTTATAGGAAACCCTAATCCTAAATTCACATATTCTTTAAACAACACATTCAATATTGGAAGCTTTGATATCTCGGTGTTTATTCAAGGAGTTCAAGGTAACGATATCTTTAATGCTAACAGATTATTTACAGAGAATATGTCTGTTACCACAAATCAATCAACAGCTACATTAAATAGATGGAATGGTGCTGGGTCAAGCAATACCATACCCAGAGCTATTTTTGGCGACCCTAATAATAATACAAGACAGTCAACAAGATATATTGAAGATGGCTCTTATATAAGATTGAAAAATGTGAACATTTCTTATAATGTGCCTTTAGATACTTTTAAAAATAAAGTATTCAACTCACTTAAGTTATATGTCTCTGGGCAGAATTTATTCACAATTACCGATTATTCAGGTTTTGACCCTGAAGTAGGGGCAAATGGTATAGATAACAGCATCTATCCAGTAACGAGAACATTTACATTAGGAGCAACATTAGAATTTTAAAAAATAGAACCCATGAAAAGAATAAAACTAATTATTTCAATTTTCACTGCATTAATAGTATATAGCTGTAGTGAGAATTATTTAGACAAACAACCGTTAGATACTATAAATACTGAAAACTATCCCCAAACGGCAGCAGAATTAATTACCATAGTAAACGGAGCATATCAACCACTACAATGGCCAAAACTGTATAATTTAAGAATGTGGACCATTGATATAATGGCTGGGAACAGTATAGTAGGTGCAGGCGGTGGGACCGATGGTATAGAAACTCAAAACATGTCAAATTTTGTAACACAACCAGATAATGCTGGAGTTTTAGATTTATGGCGAGGTCCTTGGCCAGGTATTTTAATAAGCAATATTGTTTTGGAGGCAGCTTCCTCACTTAATATTGATGAAAATATTAAAAACAGATCTATGGGAGAAGCCTATTTTTTAAGAGCTAACTATTACTTTATTCTGGCTCGTTATTTTGGGGATGTGCCTTTGGTAACAATACCACTAAGTTCAGATGATGATTTATTGCCACCAAGAAATCCTGTTAGTGAGATTTACGATTTAATAATTAGCGACTTAACCAATGCGATTCAATTATTGCCACCAAAATCTTCTTATAGCCAGCAAGATATTGGAAGAGCTTCAAAAGGAGCTGCTTATGGCATCTTGGCAAAAGTATATCTAACGTTAGGAAACTATCAGGAAGCTGTGAATTTGGCTACCCAAGTGGAAGGTTTAGGATATGCTCTAAACCCCAATTATGCCTCTAATTTTGACATTAAAAATGAAAACTCCCAAGAATCCATCTTTGAAGTGCAATATGCAGCAGATGGTGGATACAGTTTTTGGGACAATGAAAATCAAGCCTCATGGGCAAGTCCGTTTATGGGACCGAGAGGATCCAATTTTGTAGGAGGTTCTTTTGGATGGAACCAACCAACCCAAGAATTTATGAACCAATATGAAGCTGGCGATTTACGAAAAGATATTACGGTTTTATATCAAGGTTGTCCTGATTTCGATGGAAAACCTTATCAAAGTTCCTTCGCTCTAACAGGTTACAACGTGCGTAAATTTTTAGTGCCTTTAAGCGTTGTGTCTTCGTTTGACAATAGCCCACTTAACTTTCCTGTTTTGAGATTTTCAGACGTTTTGTTGATGAAGGCTGAGGCCTTGAATGAATTAGGACAAACTTTGCAAGCGGAAACTTATATAAATATGGTAAGGAATAGAGCTGGACTTACCAATATACAATCGGGTTTGAGTAAAAACGATTTTAGAATTGCCGTTCTAAAAGAACGTCGCATGGAATTAGCTTTTGAAGGACAACGTTGGTTTGATTTAATACGGGTTAATAATGGACAATATGGTTTGGACTTTTTACATTCCATAGGCAAAACAAATGCAACACAAAAACATTTGCTTTTTCCTGTACCTCAAATTGAAATAGATAGAAACCCTAAACTACTTCCTCAAAACCCAGGATATTAAAATATATAATTATGAATACAAATAAAATTTATAAGGCATTCAGTGTTATCATAATGATAGCAATGACATTCAGTTTTACCTCATGCGATGACGAATTAGTTGATAATTCTTTTGAAAATGGAAACACTTTAGAAATATCTGTTTCAAATTCAGTAGTAGTATTAGAAGAACAATTTTTTAATAACAATATAACGTTCAACTGGACGAAAGGTTCAAATCAAAATACGGGTTCTGCAATAAAATATACTTTAGAAGTTGACCTGTCAGGAAATGACTTTTCAAATCCCTTAATTACGCTTGGAGAAAATGTTCAAAATAAATTTTCACATGTAATTAATTATGGAGATCTAAATAATTATTTACTTGAAAATGGTCTAGAAACAAAACAGACTTATGAGCTTACGGCCAGAGTGATTGCAAAATTCGCCAATACATCTGTAGAAACACAGACAGCTACTACCAATTTTTCAGTGACTACATTCAAACCAGTTTCCAACCAATTATTTATTGTGGGAGATGCTACTCCAAATGGTTGGGATATTTCAAATGCAACGCAAATGATGAGTTCAACCTCACAAAGAGGTGTTTTCACTTATACCGGTGATTTATCATTGGGCAACTTTAAATTTCCTGTAAATCAGGATGGTTGCTGGTGTCAAGATTTTTACACTAAAGACCCTAATGATGATGCTAAAATTGTTTACAATGAAGGTGGTAGTGGTGGTGATTTACAATGGACCGTTGAAACGGAATTAGGCCCTGATGAAGATTATCACGTGACTGTTGATTTACTTAATCTATCCATAAAAATAGAAATTGTGGAGTCTACAATCAATACACCACTATTCTCTAATCTTTATATAGTGGGAGATGCATCAGAAAGTGGTTGGAACGTTGATACGCCTGTGGCTTTCTCACAAAATAGCAACAACCCTTTTATATTTTCTTATGAAGGTCTTTTAAGCCCTGGAAACTTTAAAATATTGGCTGGTGCGTTAGGTGATTTTTGTGGTGAATGGTATAGACCAAGTTCTGATAACATGGACTTAACAAGTGGTTCTGTAGAGCAAAATTCAGGATGTGATGTTGATAATAAATGGTTGGTTACAGAGAGTAGCAAAGGACGCTATAAAATTACTGTTGATACCCAAACCAACCTTATAACCTTCAACAAGATTATGTTGTACATCGTTGGAGATGGTGGCCCCAATGGATGGAATATCAATAATCCTGCACCAATGAGTTATATAAATGGCGAATATGTTTTCGTTGGCCCTCTTGGAGAAAGTAATCCGACAGGCGAATTTAAAATTTCAAAATTTGTTGGGGACTGGTGTGATGGCGATTGGATTAATCCCGCAACAGCTTCGCAATCCATCAATAATACCAACTTTATAAACACCACCAATTGTGATGGGCCAGACAATAAATGGAAATTAAAAGATGGTGAGGCAGGAAATTATGAAATCAGGATTAATCTGGAAACACAAGTGATAACAATTACAAAACAATAAAGATGAAAAAATTTATTAAAATATATTCAATAATATTGGTATCCTCCATGTTCGTATTGTCTTGTAATGAAGATGATATTGACATGAGCAATTACCAAGAAGCTGGTCAATCATTACCTTTTCAAGAAGCATTGCAGTTGAAAAAGGACAAAGCGAAGTACAATCCAAGTGAAGATGTAACATTTACTGTCAATGCCGTACACCCAAATACAAGTATAAGATATAAATATTTAGGCAAGACCTTATCCGAAGTACCATTAAGTAGCACTTCTTGGACTTGGACACCACCATCTGATGATTTTAAAGGATACATGGTGGAATTAGTTAAAAACACCAATGGTGATGAAACAATATTAGGAACTGTTGCCGTAGATGTGTCTTCTGATTGGACTAAATTTCCAAGGTATGGATTCCTTTCAAAGTTTGGTAGTGTAAATTCATCCCAGAGAAATAAAGTTTTAGACAATCTTAAAAACCATCATATCAATGGAATACAATATTATGATTGGCAAGCAAAACACCATATTCCTTTACCCCTTGATACTTTTGGTAATCCTGAAAACTCTTGGGTCGATTTATTTAATAATGACGTTAATTTTGAAACCGTAAAAAGATATATTGATGAAGGCCACCAGCTTAACATGGATTCTATGTTCTATAATTTATTATTTGGGGCATGGAAACCTGAAGCTGGGGATGGATTTTCAAATCAATGGTTGATTTATAACGATCAGTTCCACAACGCCATTAACAAACATGACTTAGGGGATTTTGGCGATATTCTGATTACAAACCCCGCAAATCCAGATTGGCAAAACTATATATTCAATAAATCAACAGATGTATATAATAATCTGGATTTTGATGGCTGGCACTTAGATCAATTGGGAAACAGGGGAACTGTTTACGATTATAACGGAAATAGTGTAAACTTAGAAAATACTTACAGCAACTTTTTAACCAAGTTATACGAACAATTTCCCGATAAAAAAATGGCTTTAAATGCGGTCGATCAATTTGGCCAAAATAAAATCCTTAATTCGCCAGTAAATTTTGCTTATACTGAGGTTTGGAGTAGAGAACAATACGTGGATTTAGCCCAAGTCATCCTAGAAAACAACCAAATATCAAATAATCAGCTCAATACGGTTTTAGCGGCTTATTTGAATTATGACTCAAGCGAAGGTACATTTAATACTCCAAGTGTATTATTAGCAGACGCTGTGATTTTTGCTTTCGGAGGCTCGCATTTAGAGCTAGGAGAACACATGCTTTCCTCTGAATATTTCCCTAATAATAAATTATCTATGGACAATGAGCTTAAATCGTCTATACTGGAATATTATGACTTTATGGTAGCCTATGAAAATCTGCTACGTGATGGTGGTGAATTCATGACTCCTAATGTTTCTTCAAACAGTTTAAAGGTAAATAATTGGCCTCCATTATACGGAAGTGTTTCATTGGTGGGCAAGAAAGTAGATAACAAACAAGTGTATCAATTATTAAATTTTAATGGTGTAAGCACTTTAAGTTGGAGGGATAATTCCAAAATCCAAACCGCTCCAACTATTTTTAACGATTTAGAGATTACAATAAACAGTACTTCATCGGTTTCTAAAGTTTGGTTTGCATCACCAGATTTTAGAGGTGGCGCTTCACAAGAATTAGAATTTAAATCTACAGGAAACCAAATAAAAATAAACGTTCCATATCTAGAGTATTGGAGTATGATTGTATTGGAAAACTAACTTTAAGAAAAAAACTAATTTATATGAAAACACTAATAAAATCTTTTTTAATTATTGCCATAGGAACACTTATTTATTCTTGCAGTAATGATGATAATCCCATAGTAAATGTAGAACCGCCAGTGGCCAATTTTACATTTGAAATTTTACAGGATAATTCCCAACTGGTAAGTTTTACTAATACAAGTGAGAATGCGCAAACATTTGAATGGAATTTTGGCGATGGAACCGAAGAATCACATGAAAAACATCCAAGTCATTATTATCTTTCCGGCGGATCATATACTGTAAAACTTACGGTGATGAATGAAGGGGGAAGTGAAGCCTTTTCAACGGATATAGAGGTAACGGATGTAGCGCCAGATTATAATAATCTTTATATAGTTGGAGACTCCTCACCCAGTGGATGGAACATTGCTTCCCCAGAAACATTTACTCAAGATAGCTCGAATCCATTTGTGTTTACTTATGAAGCATTATTAACACCGGGAGTATTTAAAATCTCAACCTTTACTGGAGATTGGTGTGATGGCGATTGGATAAATTCACCTAATGATGGAGATGATTTAAGCAGCAATCAATTCATAATAACTAATGGCTGTGATGGTCCGGACAATAAATGGACAGTAACTTCTGGAAATGAAGGAAACTATTTAATTACCGTCAATTTATCTGATGAAACGATAAAGTTTGAGCTTCAATAAAAGAAAAAGCAATTGAGACATATTTATGAATAATCTCTTGCTTATAAACTAAAATAAAGTTTAACATTTTAAAATCTAAAATTATGAAAAAAATTACATTATCATTTCTATTATTCTTTGTAGGAATATCAATATTAAGTGCCCAATCTTATATGGGTTTAGTAGGTGATGCAACACCAATTGGATATACGCCGCAAGGAATTTCTATGCAACAAGATTCTGGAAATCCAAACATTTTCACTTACAAAGGTGAATTAAAACCAGGAAACTTTAAAATCCATTTAGTTGAAGGTGACTGGTGTGATGGAACTTGGATTAATGCAGCTGTGGCAAATCAAGATTTAACCGCAACAAACTATATTGTTACCACAGGTTGTGATGGACCTGACAATCAATGGGTTGTACCTGCTTATGGCACCTATTCTATTATTGTTGATTTAAGCACTCAAACTATTACAATTACAGAATTGACTTATTATGCAAATTTATATTTAGTTGGTGATGCTTCACCTAATGGTTGGGATATTAATAACGCAACACCGCTTGTGGTTGATAGTGGCAACCCTGCTTTGTTTTCTTGGACAGGAAGTTTATCCGCTGGGGAGTTTAAAATTGCAACTGCTAAAATATTTGATGGTGGTTGGGACTGGATTCATCCGTTAACCCAAGGTCAAGATTTAAGTCTTAACACATACGAGATTTTAAGTTCAGGTTCTGGGGCTGATAACAAATGGGTGATAGGCAATTCTAATACTTATACAATCACCCTCGATTTGCAAAATTCAACAATAACTATTCAACAGGGTACCCTAAGTATTGATAAAAATAAGTTACCTGAAGTTAGGGTATATCCTAACCCGGCATCTAGCATATTAAATATTGATACCAGTAGATTAGGAGTAAATATTTCCGGTTATTCGGTTTTTGATTTAAATGGAAGACAAATATTAAACGGAAAATTTTCAATTAATAAAACTTATATAGATTTAAAATCAATACGATCAAAAGGAGTTTTATTTATTAAGCTTTATGGAGATTTAGCATCACCACTAACTCTTAAAGTTATAAAACTCTAAATTAAAGGCTATATTTTTTAAGTTTAAAAGTAATGACATCCTAATACGTTGGACTTATTAATGAAATGACGATGAATAAACAATCAATTTTATTTAAACTGTTTTTATTTGCTTCGTGCATGGGCTTTGCACAGCATGTAAAAAATGTAGTGGGTTATTCAGTTAATCATAATGAAGTCATTTTTAATCTGGAAGGCCAAGTAAAAATGAGTCTTAAATTTCTTGATTCAAAGAACATTAAATTCTGGTATTCTCCTCTAGGAATGTTTGAAAGAAATAATGAATCGTTTGCTGTGATTAATGAGAATTTCGATTCAGACTATGTAGTTTATGTTAATGATTCTCAATCAATTTACGAAATTTTCACCGATGATTTGAGAGTGATAGTTGATAAGTCACCTTTCAAAATTCAGATTTTCAATAAATATCAAAGACTATTATTAGGTGATGATGATTTACGTCCTTATGCTGTTGAAGGAACGAAAATTAAGACTTACAAAAAATTGAGAAATGATGAGCATTTCTTCGGTCTAGGTGAAAAGACGGGTACTTTAGACAGAAGAGGTAAATCGTTTGTTATGTGGAATAGTGATAAACCTTGCTATTCTGAAAGTGAAGACCCGCTTTACAAAAGCATTCCCTTTTTTATGAGCAGTTATAATTACGGAATTTTCTTTGACAACACCTACAAAACAACATTTGACTTTGGTAAAGAATCAAAGGACTACTTTTCCTTTTCTGCCCCAAATGGAGAGTTCATTTATTATTTCATGTATGGTAAAGACTATAAAGAAATCATAACAAGTTATACCAAGTTAACAGGTAAACCAATCATGCCACCCAATTGGGCATTTGGATGGGCACAAAGTAGAGGCATGTTAACCAATGAAGAACTAACAAGGGATATTGCCAAGCAATACCGTGAACGCAGTATTCCTTGTGATATTATTTATCAAGATATTGGTTGGGTAGATGGACTTCAGAATTTTGATTGGCACAAAGAAAGGTATGCCAACCCCAAACAAATGCTTACGGATTTGGGGAAGGAAGGATTCAAGGTTATTGTATCCCAAGACCCTGTGGTTTCGCAAGCAACAAATGAACAATGGCAACATGCCAATTCTAAAGGTTATTTTGTGATTGATCAACGTACTACCAAAACCTATGATATGCCATGGCCTTGGGGTGGAAACGCTGGTGTAGTTGATTTTACAAATCCAACGGTAGCAGATTGGTGGGGCAATTTGCAACAAAAAACAATTGATGATGGCATAAAAGGGTTCTGGACAGACATGGGTGAACCTGCTTGGAGCAATGAAGAAAGCACGGACAGGTTAAACATGAAACATGCTTTAGGAATGCATGACGAAATCCATAATGTTTATGGCCTAATTTGGGATAAAGTAGTTACAGAACAATTTGAAAAACACAATCCGATCCAAAGGGTCTTCCAAATGACAAGAGCTGCATACGCAGGCTTACAACGTTACACATTTGGTTGGTCTGGAGATAGTGGTAATGGTGAAGATGTTGCTGCTGGTTGGAGAAATTTAACAAATCAAATTCCGTTGGGATTGTCCGCTGGAATGGGATTGATTCCATTTTGGACCACAGATATATCAGGATATTGTGGTGATATAACCGATTATGATGAATTTTCAGAATTATACATTAGATGGTTACAGTTCGGTATTTTCAATCCTTTAAGCCGTGCCCACCATGAAGGAAACAATGCTGTTGAGCCTTGGTTGTTTGGTAAGCAAGCAGAACATATTGCAAAACAATGCATTGAACTTAAATATCAATTGCATCCATATATCTATACTATGGCTCGAGAAGCTTATGATACAGGCGTGCCTATAATGAGAGCATTGATTTTAGAATATCCGAACGATGAAAAATTATATAGTATAGATGACCAATTTATATTTGGTAAGGACCTATTAATTGCACCAGTTGTTAAAAAAGGGGCGACAAAGAGAACGGTTTATTTGCCTGAAGGAAAATGGATAGATTATAACAATCTACAAAAAACCTACAATGGCGAGCAAACCATAGATTATCCAGTTTCGCTAAAAACCATTCCAATGTTTGTTAAATCGGGAGCAATTATTCCTAAAATGCCAATCATGCAATATTTAGGTGAAATGGAACATGCGCCTATTATTTTTGAAATATTCCCATATGAAAAGTCAACTTCTTTTGAACTTTATGAAGATGATGGTATTACAAATAATTATAAAAATGAGGTTTTTTCTAAAACTCATATTGAATTTCGAAACACAGATAGTTTATTGGAAATTAATATATTGGAACCTCAGAATAATTCATTTAAAACTGAAGAACGCAATTATTTACTTCAAATCAATTTACCGTCAACACCTAAAAGGGTTCTATTTAACAATGTAAAATTGAAATCAACAAAACTAAAAAAAATAAATGAGCTTATGAATTCAAATTTTAAGGATTCAGCATTTAATTATAATCCAGAAAATCAAACCCTTCTAATTCGTATACCAGATACCAAACAAAAAATAAATATTTCAATTACTAAATAAAAAATTAAATGACACTTAAACACTTTTTCATCATCCTAAGCGTATTTCAACTGTCCATAAATAACATTGTGGCACAGCAAATACTTTCGCCAGATAAAAATATGGTTGTAACGTTTTCTTTAAGTGAAAATGAAATCCCAACATATCAAGTTAGTTATAAAAACAAATCAGTTATTAAAACCAGTAAATTGGGTTTTATAATAAAAAACGACGAATATAATCTTTATGATAATTTCAAAATTATAAATATAGAAACTTCAACTTTTGATGAAACCTGGAAACCTGTATGGGGTGAAGAAAACCAAATAAGAAATCATTATAACGAAATGGCTGTTACTCTAAACCAAATAGATAGCGATAGGCAAATGATTGTTAAATTTCGGGTGTTTAATGATGGCGTAGGTTTTAGATATGAGTTTCCGCAGCAAAATAATTTGGGCCACTTTGTTATAGAAGATGAAAAAACACAATTTGCAATGACAGGAGACCATACTGCCTTTTGGATCCCTGGAGATTATGACACTCAGGAATATGACTATACAGAATCCCGTTTTTCTGAAGTAAGAAGATTGATGGCCAGTTCCATCACAGATAATCTCGCACAAACTTCATTTTCGCCCACGGGAGTTCAAACATCATTAATGTTAAAAACCGATGATGGCTTATATATTAATCTTCATGAAGCTGCTTTAATCGATTATTCTGTTATGCATTTGAATTTGGATGATGAAAACATGATACTCGAAGCTTGGTTAACACCCGATGTGAAAGGAGATAGACCTTACATGCTTGCTCCTGCTGTTACACCCTGGCGTACTATTATAGTAAGTGATGATGCACGGGATATTTTAGCTTCTAGAATAACTTATAATTTAAATGAACCTTGTGTTATAGATGATACGTCATGGATTAAACCCGTAAAGTACTTGGGTGTTTGGTGGGAAATGATTACTGGAAAAAGCTCATGGGCCTATACAGACGATCTTAAAGCTGTAAAATTGGGAGTTACCGATTATAGTAAAACAACTCCAAATGGAAAGCACGGTGCCAATACTGAAAACGTAAAAAGGTATATTGATTTTGCTTCCGAACATGGTTTTGATGGTGTTCTCGTAGAAGGTTGGAATGAAGGTTGGGAAGATTGGTTTGGTCACTCCAAAGACTATGTTTTTGACTTTGTGACCCCATATCCAGACTTTGATTTGGTTGGTATCCAAAATTATGCTAAAAGTAAAGGTGTAGAAATGATTATGCATCATGAAACCTCTGGTTCAACGCGAAATTATGAGCGCCATTTGGATACGGCCTACCAATTCATGAAAGACCATAATTACCATGCCGTAAAAAGTGGTTATGTGGGCAATATGTTGCCTCGTGGCGAAAACCATTATAGCCAATGGATGATTAACCATTATCAATATGCTCTTGAAAAAGCAGCTGATTATGAAATAATGGTAAATGCGCATGAAGCCGTTAGACCTACTGGAACAGGCAGAACATATCCAAACCTTATAGGGAATGAATCAGCACGAGGAACAGAATACCAGGCGTTTGGAGGGTCAAAGGAAAATCATGTTACCGTTTTGCCCTTTACAAGGTTGATTGGAGGTCCTATGGATTATACACCAGGTATATTTGAAATGGATATAAGCAAGCTAAATCCTGATAACCATTCACATGTAAATAGTACGATAGCCAATCAATTGGCACTCTATGTTACCATGTACAGCCCGTTGCAAATGGCTGCCGATTTACCTGAGAACTACAATCGTTTTTTAGACGCTTTCCAGTTTATAAAAGATGTTGGTATTGACTGGGATAAAAGTGTCTATTTAGAAGCCGAACCCGGAAGATATGTAACCATTGCCAGAAATAAAAAAGGTACAAATAATTGGTTTGTTGGTAATGTTAATGGAAAAGTCAATAGGGTTTCCAATATCAAATTTGATTTTTTAGATAATGATAAAGTATATATTGCCACTGTATATGCCGATGCTAAGGATGCCGATTATAAAGCCAATCCTCAGGCATACATCATAAAAAAGTTCAAGATAACGAGTAAATCAAAATTATCTCAACAAAGCGTTGCTGGCGGAGGTTATGCCATAAGCATTTTTGAGAGTAACAAAACGGAAACAAAAGGTTTAAAAAAACTATAAGATTTATTGGGCACATCATTTTTAAACATTGAACAGGCAGCTATTTTTATTTTGGAAAATGAAAAAGTAATTGAAAAATCATATCCTGCATTTGCCCTTGATGCTGAATTTACTGAGTTAAAATATAAAAAGATTAATTATAAGTAATAACTAAACTGACATGACAACACATTTTGAATTTTGGGATTATTTTATTTTCATTGCTTATGCTCTTCTAATTTTAGGAGTAGGTTTATGGGTTTCGAGAGATAAAGAAGGACATCAAAAGAACGCTGAAGATTATTTTTTAGCCAGTAAATCTCTGCCTTGGTGGGCAATAGGTGCATCGTTAATTGCAGCAAACATTTCAGCAGAACAATTTATAGGAATGTCTGGGTCTGGTTTTGCATTAGGTTTAGCCATTGCATCCTATGAATGGATGGCGGCAATTACCTTAATTATAGTTGGTAAATACTTTTTACCCATTTTTATAGAAAAGGGGTTATATACGATTCCGGAGTTTGTAGAAAAGCGATTTTCAACAAATTTAAAAACCATTTTGGCAGTATTCTGGATTGGGTTATATGTGTTTGTTAACCTCGCTTCTGTCTTATACTTAGGAAGTTTAGCCTTGGAAACCATAATGGGCATTCCTATGATTTATGGTATAATAGGATTGGCCATGTTTGCTGCAGCCTATTCTTTATATGGAGGTTTATCGGCAGTAGCTTGGACAGATGTAATTCAGGTTGTATTTTTAGTCTTAGGTGGCTTGGTAACAACCTACATAGCTTTAAATACCGTATCTGGAGGTGAAGGTGTTATTGCAGGAATCAAAACAGTTTATCAAGCCACTCCTGAACGATTCTCAATGATTTTTGATGAGTCAAATGCATATTATGATATGCTACCAGGCATAGGTGTTTTGATTGGTGGAATGTGGGTTGCAAACTTATATTACTGGGGTTTCAACCAATATATTATCCAAAGAACCCTAGCTGCAAAATCATTAAAGGAATCGCAAAAAGGAATTTTGTTGGCAGCATTTTTAAAATTAGTTATTCCATTAATTGTTGTTATTCCAGGAATTGCAGCTTATGTTATGATTAATGACCAAGATATCATGTCGAGCTTAGGTCATTCAGCTTTAAATAATTTACCATCATTAGAACAAGCCGATAAAGCCTACCCTTGGTTATTACAATTTCTACCAACAGGAATGAAGGGAGTCGCCTTCGCAGCCTTAGCAGCTGCAATTGTGTCTTCATTAGCTTCTATGTTGAATTCTACTTCAACTATTTTTACAATGGATATTTACAAGCAATACATTAACCCAACGGCCAGTGATATAGCTACAGTTAACATTGGTAGATTATCAGCGGCAGTAGCCTTAGTTATAGCGAGTATTATGGCACCATTATTAGGAGGTATTGATCAAGCCTTTCAATTTATACAAGAATATACAGGCATAGTTAGCCCAGGTATCTTAGCTGTTTTTATGCTAGGTTTATTCTGGAAGAAAACAACGAATAAAGCTGCAATTATTGGCGCATTGACATCGATTCCGATAGCGTTATATTTTAAAGTGGCACCAAATGGGTGGTCAACCAGCGCATTTTTTGTAGATGTTCCTTTTATGGATCAAATGGGATATACGGTATTGTTAAATATGGGTGTTATTGTGCTTGTTAGCTATATACAACATAAAGGAGCAGATGATGAAAAAGGTATTATAATCACAAAAGAATCGTTTAAAACCAGTCCTTTATTTAATATAGGTGCTTTTGCAGTGCTACTTATTGTAGCTGCTTTATATGCCTCTTTTTGGAATTAAATATTAACCAAAAAAATAACTTAACTGAATATAGATGTTTTGAATACATAAAGTATCTCACTCCTATTCATCAGTATTTCAAAAAACATTGTACAAAAGCGAAACAATTATAGTACAAATGTTTTATTTTGATTGTATTCCATTCTTAAATCATGTATAACTATTTTGCAATTGACATTCAATTCACTTTTTTAGGAAATTAAATGTACTTAGAGCAGGAAGTTTAAACGGTTTCTCATAATTAAGAAGGTATTTCTCTAATTCCTTTTTCTAGTAAATATATGGTGCTTATTACCATCTAATAATTACACTACCCCAAGTAAAACCACTCCCAAAAGCTGCTAAAACAACCAAATCGTTGTCTTTAATTTTACCTTTTTCCCAAGCCTCTGTTAAAGCTATAATTACTGAGGCTGCTGTTGTATTTCCATATTTCATGATATTGTTATATACATTATCATCAGGTAATTGAAACTTCTTTTGTATAAACTGAGCAATACGTAAGTTGGCTTGATGTGGAATTAACATATCAATATCTTCTTTCTGTAAATTATTGGCTTGTAAACCTTCAATAATTGCTTCAGAGAAACGAGTTACAGCGTGTTTAAAAACAAATTGCCCATTCATGTATGGAAAATAAGATACATCATCAGGATCATTAGCTTCTAAAATTTCTGGCACCCATCTTTGAGTTGATGGTCCATCTAACATCAATTCTCTTGCATGTTTCCCTTCAGAATGTAAATGTGAGGATAATATACCTTTTCCTTTTGCTTCAGATCTTGTTAAAACTGCAGCTCCTGCTCCATCACCAAAAATAACAGTAACACCTCTACCTCTTGTAGATTTTTCTAATCCACCAGAATGATTTTCGGCACCAATGACCAAAATATTTTTATACATCCCTGTTTTTATAAATTGATCTGCAACAGACATGGCATATATAAAACCAGAACATTGGTTACGAACATCTAATGCACCAATAGTTGGCATTTCTAATAAATCTTGAATTTGCACACCACCTCCAGGAAAATACATATCTGGACTTAAAGTTGCAAACACAATAAAATCGATATCATCTTTGGTTAAGCCTGCTCTTTCTATAGCTATTTTTGCAGCTTTTGCCCCCATAACAGCTGTAGTATCATCTGTTTTTGGGTCTATCCAGCGTCTTTCTTGTATACCTGTTCTTTCCTGAATCCATTCATCTGAGGTATCCATAAATTCCTTTAAATCGTTGTTGGTAACAACATTTTCTGGAACATAATATCCTAACCCTGCTATTTTAGAATTATACATAATATTGTAATTTTAGTTATGTGTTTATTGTGGTTAGCTAAAATAGACAATTTATTTAGATTCTCATTTTCACAGGAATGACAATTTAAACAAATATTTTAGTCAGATACTCAGGAATATTTTTTTTATTAAAAACTGACGAAACGCATCAATTTCTGTCATCTTGTCACAAACCTCTTTTTGGTATTTTTTTTGACTATTTAAAATCAAATTATAAAAAATAATCACTCAAAGTGACATTAACAAAAACTAAAATAAACATAAAATTATGAGCAAAGGAAACATTAATGTATCAGTAGAAAATATTTTTCCGCTGATTAAAAAATTCTTGTATTCAGACCACGAAATCTTTTTACGCGAATTGATTTCTAATGGAACAGACGCCACAACAAAATTAAAACACCTTATTTCTATTGGAGAAGCAAAAACAGAATTAGGAGATGCCAAAATAGAAATTAGCATTAATAAAGATGCTAAAACTTTAACCATTAAAGATCAAGGTTTAGGTATGACTGCTGATGAAGTAGAAAAATACATTAATCAAATTGCATTTTCTGGTGCAGAAGAATTTTTAGACAAATACAAAGACGACAAAAATGATACAGGTGTAATTGGGCATTTTGGTCTAGGTTTTTACTCTGCTTTTATGGTAGCTGATAAAGTTGAAATAATTACAAAATCGTTTAAAGACGAGCCTGCTGCACATTGGACTTGTGATGGTTCTCCTGAATACACCTTAATTGAGCATGATAAATCTGACAGAGGTACAGAAATTGTGTTACATATTGCAGAAGACTCTACAGAGTTTTTAGAAGAAGGTAAAATTCGTGGTTTATTAACCAAATACAATCGTTTTAACCAAGTGCCAATTAAATTTGGAATGAAAAAAATAAACGATCCTGCACACAAACCAAAAACCACTAAAGATAAAGATGGTAAAGAAACTACAGAACCTCATAGACAAATTGAGGTAGATGATATTATCAATAACACAAACCCTGCTTGGACAAAAGCACCAGCAGATTTAAGTGATGAAGATTACGTAAACTTTTACAGAGAATTGTACCCAATGCAATTTGAAGAATCTTTATTTCACATTCATTTAAATGTAGATTACCCTTTTAATTTAACAGGTATTTTATTCTTCCCAAAGCTGTCTCAAAACTTAGACATGCAAAAAGATAAAATTCAACTGTATCAAAATCAAGTATTTGTAACCGACAATGTAGAAGGTATTGTACCAGACTTTTTACAAATGCTAAAAGGGGTAATTGATTCTCCAGACATTCCATTAAACGTTTCTCGTTCTTATTTACAAGCAGATGGTGCTGTTAAAAAGATATCTGGTTACATTACTAAAAAGGTAGCAGATAAATTAACCTCTTTATTTAAAAAAGATCGTGAAGATTTTGAGAAAAAATGGAACGATATTAAAGTGATTATTGAATACGGTATGCTCTCTGAAGACAAGTTTTTTGACAAAGCCAAAAAGTTTGCTTTATACCCAACTGTAGATGATACTTTTTTCACTTTTGATGAATTTATCGAAAAAACGAAAGACACACAAACAGACAAAGATGGCAACCATGTAATTTTATATGCAGCCAATAAAGATGCACAACACAGCTATATACAAGAAGCCAAAGTAAAAGGTTATGAAGTATTGTTGTTAGACTCGCCAATAATTTCTCATTTAATGCAGAAATTAGAAACTTCTGGGGATGGAAAAATTAAGTTTTCTAGAGTTGATGCAGACCACGTAGATAATTTAATTAAAAAAGATGATAATGTAATTTCTAAATTATCTGATGAGGAAAAAGAAAAACTAAAACCTGTAATTGAAGGGGCTGTAAACAATTCTGCTTACACGGTTCAGTTAGAAGCTATGGATTCTAATTCTTCTCCTTTTATAATTACCGTACCAGAATTTATGCGTAGAATGAAAGAAATGCAAGCTTCTGGCGGAGGTGGAATGATGGGAATGGGCAATATGCCAGATATGTACAACTTGGTGGTAAATACCAACAGCCCATTAGTTTCTGAAATTTTAGCGGCAGATGAAGACAAACAAAAAGGTTTAATTTCTCAAGCTTTTGATTTGGCTAAATTATCTCAAAACTTATTACATGGTGAAGATTTAACAAACTTTATCAAACGTTCTTACGAATTGATTAAATAATTCTTTCTATCATTTCTGCACACTCAGAAATCTATAAAAACTAAAACCTCTTTGTGTAAGCAAAGAGGTTTTTTATTTGACTTTCACAAGAAAAACAACTAAATTCGTTTAGTATCTAAAATAAAATATGTGAACTTTTTATATTATTTTAGTTGTAGGCAATTCGAGAAGAATAAAAGTAGGATTCAAAAAAAAATGAGTAGCTAAAAGTTTTATTTAAATGAAGGTTGAATACCATTTTTTAACTGTACATGATAGGAAAAAAGGTAAAGTAAAATTAAAAAAGAATATGTTTCAAAAAGAAAAAAATCGAAGTAATAATTAAAAGAGATCTTCGCTTAAGGCGCAAATTTATAAAAATTAAAGTTTGACAATATTTACCATAAAAAAAGCCGAGATTAAAGATGTTAAGGCTTTAACAGAAGTTGGCAAAAAAGCTTTTTTTGTTCCTCATAAAGACGCAATTCCAAAAAAAATTATGGATACATATATCCAAACAAATTTTAATGAGGAACAATTATTGAGTGAAATTACAAATCCTCAATTTCAATATCATTTAATTTATCATAAGCAATCTTTAGCAGGTTTCTCTAAAGTTATATTCAACCAAAAAAATGAACATATAGCCTCTAACCATGTTACTAAATTAGAGCGTTTTTATTTGCTAGAAGACTTTTATGGTTTAGGTTTAGGGATTGAGCTTTTTAAATTTAACTTAGAACTCTGTAAAAAAAACAATCAAAAAGGTATTTGGCTATACACTTGGATTAAAAATTATAGAGCACTATCGTTTTATAAAAAAGTAGGCTTTCAAAAAATTGCTTTGTACGATTTTCCTATTTCTGAAACAGAAACTAGATTAAACGATTTATTATATCTAAAGTTATAGAATAACTATTCATATTTCTTTTAAAAAAAATGTGAAATTATTTCACATTTAATTTATTAATCGTAATATTGCAATAAATAAATTAACATGGGACTTACCAAATCAGAAATATTTACTGCACAACAAAATAATATTGCCAATATTGCTAAAGTTTTAGGGCATCCTGCAAGAATTGCCATATTAGAATATTTACTAAAATTAAAAAGTTGTGTTTGTGGAGATTTGGTAACAAAAATTGGTTTGGCTCAACCTACCATTTCTCAACATTTAAAAGAGCTAAAAAAAATAGGAATTATTAAAGGAAACATAGAAGGCACAAGTGTTTGTTATTGTATAAACGAAGATAATTGGCTAAACATAAAAAATACATTAAACACGTTTATGAATAACATAACAGAAAACACCTGCTGTTAAAAAATTATATATTATGAAATTATTAGACATTAAAAATCACTTAAAAAAATTAGATACAATTGCATTTGAATTACCAAATGAAGAAATAGTTGCTAGCCATTTTCATGTGACCGAAATTGGTAAAATAACTAAGGTATTTATAGATTGTGGAGGCAAAATTAGAGAAGAAAACGTGATTAGTTTTCAACTTTGGGAAGCCAATGATTATGATCATCGACTGCATCCAGAAAAATTAATAAGTATTATTGAGTTATCTGAAAAGCAATTCAACTTAGATAATTTAGAAATTGAAGTAGAATATCAAGGAAAAGAAACAATTGGAAAGTATGGTTTAGATTTTAACGGAACCAATTTTCTATTAACCTCTAAAAAGACCGCTTGTTTGGCTTTAGATGCCTGTAACATTCCAGAAAAACCAAAAGTGAGAATTACAGCCAATGGTGTGGTAAATAGTTGCAAACCAAATTCTGGTTGCTGTTAGAAAAGGGACTTTATTTAAAGTAAAAAAGCCTCCAACTTTAAACTAGTTGGAGGCTTTTTTTATTAGTCTAATTTTTTAGCATTTCCTACCTTTTGTTTGGTTAATGCTATTTCTATAACCTGTTTCATATCTGTAACATAATGAAAAGTTAAGCCTTTTAAATAGCTTTCTTTTATTTCTAAAATATCTTTTCGATTATCGTTACAAAGAATTATTTCTTTAATATTAGCTCTTTTAGCAGCTAATATTTTTTCTTTAATACCACCAACTGGTAATACTTTACCACGCAAAGTAATTTCTCCTGTCATGGCTAATTTATTTTTAACTTTACGTTGTGTGTAAGAAGAAACCAAAGAGGTTAACATAGTAATACCTGCACTTGGACCATCTTTTGGTGTAGCACCTTCTGGCACATGAATATGCACGTTGTATTTTTCTATAATTTCTGGTTTTATACCAAACTCTTCTGCGTTCGATTTAATGTATTGCAAAGCAATTGTTGCAGATTCTTTCATAACATTTCCTAAATTACCAGTTATAGAAAGATTTCCTTTTCCTTTAGATAATATAGATTCTATAAATAAAATATCTCCACCAACACTTGTCCAGGCTAAGCCAGTAACTACACCAGCAACTCCATTATTTTCATATTTATCTCTATTTCTTGGAGTTCCTAATATTTTTTCTACGTCTTCTTGGGTTGGGCTTATATTATAATCTTCTTCCATAGCAATAGATTTTGCTGCAAAACGCACCACTTTTGCAACTTGTTTTTCTAAGCCTCTAACACCAGATTCTCTTGTATAGCCTTCTACAATAGTTTCTATTTGTTTTTTTCCTAACTTTAAATGTTGGGTTGTTAAACCATGTTCTTTTAATTGTTTTGGTAATAAATGTCTTTTGGCTATTTCTACTTTTTCTTCAATTGTATAACCTGTTACATTAATAATTTCCATTCTATCGCGCAAAGCCCAAGGAATTTGGCCTAAATTATTAGCTGTTGCTATAAAAAGTATTTTAGATAAATCGTAACCAACTTCTAAATAGTTATCATAAAAAGCAGTGTTTTGCTCTGGGTCTAAAACTTCTAACATTGCAGAAGATGGATCTCCTTGATGACTTTGACCTAATTTATCAATTTCATCCAATACAAAAACAGGGTTAGAACTTTCTGCCTTTTTTAAATTCTGGATTAAACGACCAGGCATTGCACCTATATATGTTTTTCTATGTCCTCTAATTTCTGCTTCATCTCTTAAACCTCCTAAAGACATACGAACATATTTACGCCCTAAAGCCTCTGCAACAGATTTTCCTAAAGATGTTTTACCAACTCCTGGAGGCCCATACAAACAGATAATTGGAGATTTCATATCATTTCTCAGTTTTAAAACTGCTAAATGTTCTATAATTCTTTCTTTAACTTTTTCTAAACCAAAATGGTCTCTGTCTAAAATTTTAGTTGCTCTTTTTAAATCGAAAATATCTTCTGTATATTCTCCCCAAGGCAACTCTAACAACAACTCTAGATAACTTCTTTGTACACCATATTCTGCCATTTGTGGATTCATTCTTTTTAAGCGACTCAACTCTTTTGTAAAAGTTTCGTTTACTTCTTTAGTCCACTTTTTGGTTTTGGCTTTTTTGCGCATTTCTTCTAACTCTTGGTCGTTAGAAACGCCACCTAACTCTTCTTGTATGGTTTTTAATTGTTGATTTAAGTAATATTCGCGTTGCTGTTGGTCTAAATCTTCTCTAGTTTTAGACTGTATATCGTTGCGTAATTTTAATTTTTGAAGCTCTTTATTTAAGTTTTTTAGAGCTAATAATGCACGTTCTTTTAAGTTATCTTTTTCTAAAATAACTTGTTTCTGAATCACACTTAAATCCATATTAGAAGAAATAAAATTCACTAAAAATGAGTTGGATTTAATGTTTTTAATGGCAAAAGAAGCCTCCGTAGGCAACATAGGGTTTTCTTTAATTACCTCTAAAGCTTGCTCTTTAATCGATTCTATAATCGCTTCAAATTCCTTTTCATCTTCTACAAGTCTGTCTTCAAAAGCCTCTTTTACAGTAGCTTTTAAATACGGTTTTTCTTGCAGAACAGTATCAATTTCAAAACGTTTTTTACCTTGTATAATTACAGTTGTATTCCCATCAGGCATTTTTAAAACACGTAAAATTTGAGCAACCACACCTGTTTGGTGTATATCTTTTAAGGTAGGCTCTTCTACATCTTCATTTTTTTGTGCTACTACTCCAATTACTTTATCGCCTTTATTTGCGTCTTTTATTAACTGAATAGATTTGTCTCTACCGGCTGTAATTGGTATTACAACACCAGGGAATAAAACCGTATTTCTAAGTGGTAAAATTGGTAAAGTTGTAGGTACACTTTCATTATTTATAATTTCTTCATCTTCTGGAGTCATTAAAGGAATTAACTCAGAATCTTCATTCAGCATACTATTTAGCGACAAATTGTCTATATGTATTCTTTTTGGTTTGCTCATCTTCTATATATCTGTCATACTGACATTGATTTTTTTATTCCGAAAAATCAACATCATTTTCATTAAACTTAATATTTTGATTTTCAATAATTTAAAAACAAAAACAGTTATTATCTATTATTATTAAAACAATTGTTGTGCCAAAGGATTTGATGATAGCATGCTAAATATTATTTTTGTATTAATGGAAACAATTAAGCAAACCACAAAAAAATACTAAATGCTGTTGCAAGAGCTGTAGAGCTATTTGGTATGATAGAAAATGGCGATAAAATTATGGTTTGTCTATGCTGGTGGAAAAAATAATTCACCATTGGTAGCAAGATTTTCCAAACAGAAGTACTGTTATGGTGAATGCTTTGCAAAACGTTTATCCTTATCATTTATTAGATAGCAGCTTATATGGTTTTATAAACCTAGAAAGTAAAATTTTAGAAACTTCAAATCAATAAATTTTAGGATAAATATTACGTTCGTTTACCTTTCTTNTTAAAATAGTTNCTTAAAATAAAAAGTTTATTTTTATTTTTAGAAAAGTGTCACAATTTAAAGATCACTCTGTCTCTAGTATAGAAACGTTTTATTGNAAACAAATCAACCACATATAACCAACCTTATAGAATGCTGCAAAAAAGACGATAAAAATGCGCAGTTAGAATTGTACAAATGCTATTATATGGCAATGTACAATGTTGCTTATCGTATTTTAAAAGACCGTTTTGAAGCAGAAGATATTATGCAAGAAGCTTTTTTAGCCGCTTTTACAAAAATACATATGTACAAAGGTAAAGTTACTTTTGGAGCTTGGTTAAAAAGAATTGTTATTAATAAAAGTTTAACGCAATTAAAGAAAAACAATAGGTACTCTGAAATTAAGATGGAAGTAATTCCGACAGAAAATGAAGAGGAAAAAACCATAAATTACAAAACTTTAAATACAAGCAAAGTAAATGATTGCCTACAAAGTTTAAAAGAAAATTACAGAATCATTTTAAATTTACATTTCATAGAAGGCTGTGATTATGAGGAGATTGCACAGATTTTAAACTATACCAATGAAAATGTTAGAACAACAGTTTCGAGAGCAAAAAAGAAATTAAAGCAAGTAATACTTGCCAATAACATAATAGAAACAAGAATTAATGAAAGATAAATTAAATCAATTTTTTTCTGATAATAATGTTGATTTAGTAAAACCACATTCAGGGCATTTAAAACGCTTCGAACAAAAGTTAAACGCATCTAAAAAACACCAAAAAACCTCATGGAAATGGCTAAGAATTGCAGCTTCTGTTATTCTTATATTGGGTTTTTGGTTGGGTAGCAAACATCAAAAAAAACAAATAGACTTGGCAGATGTTTCTCCAAAAATGGAGGAAGTGCAAGATTATTTTGTATCTACCATCAATCAAGAGTTAAAAACGATAGAGAAAAAAAGAAATTTAGAAACAGAAACCATTATTGAAAATGCTTTAGACGAACTAGAAGAATTAGAAGACAGCTACAAAGTTTTTATTAAAGAACTTACTAAAAATGGCAAGCAAAAAAGAATTATTAGTGCGATGATTAAAAACTATCAAAGACGCTTAGATATTTTAGAAAGAACCCTAAAACAAATAAACCAAATTAAAAATCCAAAATTTTTAGAAGATGAAATTTATATATAAAATTACCATATTAACCTTCTTAATCCCCTTAGTAACTTTTGGAAGTATTGATAAAGAAAAGCACGAAAAAACTAAAATTATTTCAAAAGAATATAGCGTAAAAGCAGATGCTAAAGTAGCTATTAATAATAAATATGGAGATTTAAATATTACCTCTTGGAACAAAAATCGAGTTGAAATTGAAGTACAAATAACTGTAAAAGGTGATGATTTAGATGAAGTTGAAAGCAAATTAGAAGCTATACAAATCAATTTTAACGCAAACAGCAACTTCGTTGAGGCTGAAACTGTTATAGAAAAAAACAGAAGCAATTGGTCTTGGTGGAGCAATAGCAAAAATGTGAATTACAAAATAAATTACATTGTTAAAATGCCAAAAAGTAATAGTGTCAGTTTAAATAACGATTACGGTAGTATCTATTTAGGTGATTTAGATGGCGATGCATCAATTAGCTGCGACTATGGTAAAATTTCTGTAGGAGAATTATCTTCAGACAATAATAATATCAATTTAGATTACTGCTCGTCTTCTTCTATAAAAAGAATAAAAGAAGGTTCTGTAAATATTGATTATTCTAAATTAACGATAGATAATTCTGAAAGGATTAAGTTAAACGCAGATTATTCTACCATGAAATTCGACAAGGCTGGTTCTATCGATTTTAATCAAGATTATGGTTCTATTTCTATAAATGATGCCGCACAAATTAACGGAAATACAGATTATGTAACCATGCGATTTGGTACTGTAAGAAATCGATTAACTATAGACACCGATTATGGTTCTCTAACTATTAAAGATTTAAAAAGTACTTTTGATAAAGTAGATATTAATGCACAGTACACTGGCATTAGAATTGGGGTAGAAAATGGTATTAATTTTGATTTTGAAATTGATTTACAATACAGCAGTTTTAAAAGAAATGATGATAATATAGAGTTTTACAAGAGTATTTCTAAATCTACTAAAAAATACTACAAAGGTAAATATGGAAAAGGAAACTCGAAGGCAAGCCTAAAAATAAACTCGCAATATGGTAGCGTTAGAATTGAAGAAAATTAATTTCAAAAACAATCAAAAAAAACATAAAAAATGATGACAAAAAAAATACTTTTAGCTAGTTTATTTATTGCTTTTTCTTTCTCTGTAAACGCACAAAGTTGGTGGGGAAACAACAAAAAAGTAAAAGGAAATGGAACTATAATTATAGAAAAAAGAACAACATCTAATTATGATGCCATTACTGTTGGAGGCTCATTTGATGTTGTTTTGATTAAAGGAACAGAAGGAAATATAACCCTTAAAGGAGAAGAAAATATTATTCCTTTAATTGAAACAGAAATAAGTGGTGGTACTTTAAAAATAAAGTACAAAAAAAACACAAATGTTAAAACTACTAGAAGAATGGTAGTTACTGTAACTGTATCTGAAATAGAAAGTATTGCATTGGGTGGTTCTGGAAACATTATCAGTAAAACAGAGCTCATATCAGACAATTTTAGTGTAAGTTTAGGTGGTTCTGGAAATATTGAATTAGGTATAAATGCTGATGAAACCAATGTAAATATTGGTGGTTCTGGCAACATTGATTTAAAAGGGATAACTAACAATTTAAAATGTGCTATTGCTGGTTCTGGTAGTATTAGAGCTTACAATTTAACTACGAGCGAAATAAATGCAACCATTGCAGGGTCAGGTAGTGTAAAAGCAACTGTGAAAAATAAAATTAAAGCCAATTTAATTGGATCTGGCAGCATATATTACAAAGGAAATCCGAAACAAATAGATAGCAAATCTATTGGTTCTGGCAGTATTATAGAAAAGAATTAAACCAAACTAAAAATTTCTGTATTGTTTTGTTTCTTCAAAAACGTGGTCTAATATTTTTTTATCTATATCATTAAAAAGTAAATTTCTTCGTTTTAAAACTGCTGTTACCACCTCATAAACTTTATTTGTTTGAAAAACGGTAAAACCAGATGAACCACCCCAACTAAAAGAAGGTATAAAATTTCTTGGAAAACCACTACCAAAAATATTGGCACTTACACCAACAACTGTTCCTGTATTAAACATGGTATTGATACCACATTTAGAATGATCTCCCATTATTAAACCACAAAACTGCAATCCTGTTTTTGCAAAACGATTGGTTTCGTAACTCCACAATTTTACTTCAGCATAATTATTTTTTAAATTCGAATTGTTGGTGTCTGCACCTAAATTACACCATTCTCCAAGAACAGAGTTTCCTAAATAACCATCATGCCCCTTGCTAGAGTAGCCAAAAATAACAGAATTACTAACCTCTCCTCCTATTTTAGAAAAGGGACCAATTGTGGTGTCTTTATATATTTTTGCACCCATTTTAACAACAGCATTATTACACATGGCAAATGGGCCTCTAATTGCTGATCCATCCATAATTAAAGCATCTTTACCTATGTAAATAGGACCTTCTGATGCATTTAATGTAGAAAAAACAATTTTTGCTCCTGGCTCTATAAAAACATTTTCTTTATTTAAAACTGCAATTCCCTCTGGTATGGGTTCAGATATTCTACCTTCTGTAAGTAAATTAAAATCTTCTTGAATTGCTTTTCCATTCAAGCTAAAAATATCCCAAGTATTTTTTATTTGTATGATTTCTTCTTCGAATTCTATTTGATTGTAAGCATCAAAATCTACTTCTTCTTGAGAATCTGTTGTGTAAAATGCAATTACATCATCTCCTTTAAAAATTGCCTCATTTTTAGACAAGTTTTTTACTTTTTCTACCAATGATTTAGTTGGGCAAAAAGAAGCGTTTATCAGAATGTTTGTATCCAACTCTACCATTGGATATTTTTCTTCTAAATAAGCCTCTGTAATGGTTGTTGTGGTTAAGCCTAAATATTTTTCCCACTTTTCTCTAATGGTTAAAATACCAATTCTAATATCTGCAACAGGTCGTGTATATGTTAATGGTAAAAGAGATTGCCTAACATCACTATCAAATAAAATATAATTCATTTTTTCTTTTTAGAATAATGACAAATTTACTTAAAAAAGCATAAAAAAACCGATTGTTCTACTTACAATCGGTTTTAAAATATAGAATTAAAAAAAAATTAATTTTTTATAAATGTCTGACTTCCAATTTTAGAATCTGTAATCACTTTTAAAAGATAAACACCTTTGCTAAGACTATTTACATCAATTTTACTATCTAAATTGCTTACTTTTTTAGAAAGTGTTAATCTACCCACGTAATCATAAAATTCTACAGATGCTTTTTCTACACCAGAAGGTAATTGAATGTTTAGATTTTCTGTTGCTGGATTTGGAAACATATCAAAATTTAAACGTTTTGCATCTGAAATCGTTAAAGAAGGGGTAGATACAGAACTTCCTAAATAAACTTTATCTCCAGAATTACCTCCATTTCCATTTCCTGACACAGATGAACCATAAAAAGTAATTCTACCTTGTTCAGTCGATGGAGATTTCCATTTAAAAGTCCATGAACTTTGTGAATTTCCGTTACTTGTATGAATAATTCTTGAATTATCTGCAGCTGTTTGTGTATCTGAACTTGTAGAAATAAAAGTTCCGGTTTTTGAATTGTTTGCGTCTCTTTCTGCTGTTACTTGAAAACCATTTCTAGAACCTCCATCCGTATTGGTTAATGTAACTGTATAATCTGTATTAAATTCGTAACCTGTAGTTGGAATATTTGTAGTTATTGTAATATTACTTGTACTTGCTGTACCTGTATGACATTGTGTACAGTTTGCACCACTGTC
>P_2C_Liq_1_UnCtyDRAFT_1000051_pt1 | contig 42630 bp, 37 predicted proteins | sample Pon2CUnioCityCA_2_FD_10234 | JGI IMG/M metagenome (IMG submission 10234) | reverse complement strand
GAACAAAAAATCATTCCCTTCAAAGCGTTTGACTTAGAAGTTATCGCCACCGAGTTTTTCTTAAAAGAAGATCAACCGTTAATGTGGCGGGGCCCGATGCTCGGAAAAATGCTCAACCACTTCTTTTACGATGTGAAATGGGATGACGCAACTGAATACATCATAGTCGACTTACCCCCAGGGACAGGCGATGTTGCGATGGACATTCAAAAAATCATTCCAAAGTGTGAAATGGTCATCGTCACAACACCTCATCCAAGTGCTTCCAATGTGGCCGTTAAAGCAGGCTTTGCAGCAAAACAACTTGAACACGAACTCCTCGGCGTTATTGAGAATATGACAGCCTTCACAGTGAACGGAGACACCTATCCGATTTTTGGGACGGGTGGCGGCGAGACGGTTGCTCGGAAACTTGGCGTCGATGTGCTCGCTGAAATTCCCATTCAAGCCCCCACTGCCCATAAAGGCATTTATGAAATGCACGAAGAACTCGGTGTCATCTACTTAGGTCTTGCGAATAAAATCATTAAACGATTAACATAAAAAATGTCCACTCGACTTCATTCGAGTGGACATTTTTTATGTGGTCATTACACAACCGTTTGCAGTTGAAGTTTGAACTGTTTGATTTGGTGGAAATAAAAGGCGACTGAAATGAGTCCGGCTAAAGCATCGGCAACTACAAAGGTGAGCCAAATCCCATCAAGCCCTAACCAGTTGGAGAGAATAAAGGCAAGTGGGACAAATAAAATAAATTGTCTGAGTAATGCAATGAACAACGCCCGTTTCGCATCACCCATTGCTTGGTAAATCGACGACATCATAATTTGAAAGCCAATCAAGCCAAATCCAAGAGCAATAATCCGAAACGCTCGTCCCCCCGTTGCGATGAAAAACGCATCGGCATCGCGAGAAAAAAGCGTGAAGAATGATTCAGAAAATAAGACGGTAATCCCACTCATTGTAAAAAAGTAAACGGTAATTAAAGTGAGTGAGAAAGTAATACTTTGAATGAGACGCTGGGTATTGCCGGCTCCAAAATTAAAACCAACAATTGGTTGTAAGCCTTGAACCAACCCAATGCCTGGCAGTAACAAGAACGTGATTAAGCGGGTAATGACACCATAAATAGAGATGTAAATGGCGGGATCGTTGGGGGCATATTGATTGATCAGTTGGTTAACAATGATGACGAGTACGGCGCCTAATACGTTGCGAATAAACGTCGGCATACCGATGACAAATATTTCACCAATCATCTTGACATCAATTTTAAAGATGTACCGTAAATTAATCATTAAGGCACTCTCTTTAGACAGTGCATGATATAAGATGTAGGCAAACCCTAGCGTTTTCGCAATCAACGTCGCAATCGCGGCTCCGGTTACACCAAGTCCTAATAATTGGACGCCGAACAAGGATGGGAAAATAAAGATGGGGTCTAGAATAATGTTGACTAAGGCGCCAATTAACAATGATTTCATGGCGATTCCCGCACGCCCTTCAGCGCGTGTGAGATTCGTTAAGACAAGACTTCCCGAATAGGGAATTAATGAAATCATGATGAATCCTAAGTAGTCTTGAGCAAATCCAATGTTTGATGCGGTCGCTCCAAATAATTGGAGGAGCGGATTGAGGAATACAAGGCCTAATACGGTCAAGGTCGATGAAATGGCAAGCGTCATAGTCAACGCCGTCATAACCGCACGTTTCATTGTCTCTTCATCTCCTCGGCCATACGCTCTTGAAAAGATGGAGGCTGAGCCAATCCCAATCATTAACCCTAAGGCCAATATGATGAGTTGAACGGGAAAGGCAATGGCAAGCGCACCGATGGCGATCTCACCGCTATCCCAGGCGACAAATAGTGTATCTACCAAATTGTATAAGGCGTTGGCAAACATTGCGATAATGGCTGGAATGGCCAGTTTAAATGTGAGTTTTTTTACATCCATGGTGCCGAGCATTTCACTGCGTTCTTGAGCGGTCATAGCGCCTCCTGATTAGCCACAAGTATAGCATAAATAGGAGTGATTACGCACTTATAAAGCGCTTAAGATGTCTTCATCTTTTTCAAATATTTGGCCAGCTGTTTAGACACGCTATCGGCTTCTTTATATCGATTGATGCTGCGTTGAAAATCTGCCAATTCTTCATAGATGGCCCGGGCATATTCCGGCATGTAAAGCCGTTTGAGTTGCGGCAAAATATCGGTACGAATGAAATTGCTACGGGCCTTCGCATCATCTATCTTGTTAAGCTCATAGAGTTTTTTATAAATTTCGTGGTACTGATTGACACTTTCAAATGCCGCATCGTCAAATTGCTTAAAGGTTTTCGCTTGGATGACTTTAATTTGATAGTAGGCGTCATCTTTGACTGCCTCATTGACGCTTAGCGTCGGGCACGGATGGCCTAATTTTAAAGCGTTTTTTAAACAAATTAGCGTCTTTGTGTTAATTAAATGGTCGGGCACTTGAAAGCCCGAAGGCTTCATGCATTGCTCGTAAACAAACAAAGGATCTTCACGGTTTAGAAAGTACAGTCTTTGCAGACTGAGTGCCGGTAAGTAATGGGCACTAAATAACGTGGTCGAAATTCCTTCTGCACGTTTATAAAAGCGTTCTGACACGTGCGGACTTTCCACTTGTTCTGCAGTTAAGTAGCCGTAGTAATTCATGAGAAAATTATATTCGGGGAAGACGATATTCAACGAATCCATCATCCGTGTCAGCATGAGGGCAGCCCGGTAGTCTTTGCGTTGATACGAATTAATCACAATGAGTAAACTGAGCGCCAAGTGATCATTGAGGGGAAGCGTGAGATACCGCATGAGGACATCATCACAGAAATCTCTCACGCGTTCGATTTTACCTGATAAGACATCAATGAATGCTTCAATTAATCGTTTAGATGTTTCTAACATCGGGTCATCGAGTTCATCTCGCAGGGTGATTAACACGTCTTTGTCCATTGCATAAAAGGCCCGAATGGCTGGAAATATACGGTCATTAATTTGGACACTTTCTCCCTCGACAACAACGTCTAAATTCGCTTTTTTAGCGAGGAACCGCATGCTGTAAGAATCTGCGTTTAATGAGTTCGTTTCAAGTTTTGACAGTTGACTTGGAGAGCATATGCCGATCGATGCGGCCTCCAGGGTAAGATTTTCGGCCATTCTTTTTTTTCGGAGAAATTCTCCAAACCGTGCGCGTGCCTGAGAATCAGGGTCTTGTGCTTTTTCAATGAGGCTTTGTGTAAAATTTTTCATGACTTATCACCTTTCGTTGTAAAATATTTTCTTACATCCCAGCCTTTACGGCTTGTATGATTAGTCATAATAAAAAAAATTTGAAACTTCAAGTGACTTATTTGTAAAAATTCCAAATAAAAAAACGCCAATCGGCGTTAAGTGACTTTAATATGCGGATAACGACATTCTGATTTTAATGGACATCCGTCACATTTTGGGGCTTGTGCTTTGCAATGATATCGACCAAAGAATATCATTTGATGATGTAATTTGGTCCAGCGTTCTTTTGGGAATTTACGCATTAATTTTTCTTCGACCTTTAACGGTGAATCTTTTTTAAAGGCAAGTTTGAGCCGTTTTGAGACCCGTGATACGTGCGTGTCTACGGCAATTCTTGGTTCATTAAATAAGACCGATACCACGACGTTGGCTGTCTTTCTTCCAACACCCGGTAAAGTCTGCAGGAAGTCTAGATCATTTGGGACTTTCCCGCCAGCTTTCTCTAATAATTGGATGGCTGTGAGTTGTAAGTTTTTCGCTTTTGACTTATACAAGCCAATCGTTTTGATGGCAGACTCAATGTCTTTTAAGGGGGCTTCCTTGATGGACTCTAAACTAGGAAACTGTTTAAACAAGTCAGGCGTCACTTTATTCACCGACACGTCAGTCGCTTGCGCACTCAACAATACCGCAATTAACAGTTCGTAGTCTTTATGATAGGTTAACTCCGTTTCAGCGTCTGGATACATCGCATCAAAGACGGATAATAGTGTGTCTACTTTTCCCATAGCTGTTTCACTTTTTCTAAGACATCTTTTTGCGGGGGTGCATATTTTTTTACCGGGGCCTTGTAGAGATTCTTTTGGATGGTTTTCATACTTGGATATGGACTTCCCACACTCGCTAAAGCAGCTGCTTTAATTTCCGCGATGGTGTGGCCGTTTTTAAGCATGGCCCCTAAGGCTTGTAAATCGGTGGGAATGAGTGGTTTTTGAAAGGTTTCTTCGATGAATGCAATGAGTGCATCTTCGGCTGAAGAAATGCGTGAATTTACTTCTTTATCCAGCACACCAAAAGCCGCTGACACGTAGGTGTCTAAATGAAAAATCTCTTTTGATTTACCCGCTTCATCCGAGAGTTCGATGGTCAAGTAGCCTTTTTCAATGAGCGAATTAAGTAATTGTTCAGCCGCTTCAGCGGACACATTGACCATGGCAGCAAACAGCGACGGTTTAATTAAAGAAATTTGACGCGTCATTAATGTATGTAACTTCATTAACGCCATGGCTTCAAGGGCTGTTAAGTCGAGCGCTTTGAACGTCGCTAAAACCAATTGATCAAACGATAAGATGTGTTTTTCAAGCATCACTTTATAGAGCGGTTTCATCGGTCAAATGTCCTTTCGCAAGTTTGTCGAGCGCTTTTTTCGCAGCGTTTTGTTCGGCTTGTTTTTTCGTCGTACCTTCGCCTTCACCCATCAAGATGGTTTCCATGTATACACGCACAAAAAACCGTTTATTGTGCGATGGGCCTTCTTCTTTAAACACTTGATAGGATAACTGTCGGTGGTCGGATTGCACCATTTCTTGGAGCTCTGATTTATAGTCTTGATAAATTTCTGACTGGGGATTTTCTAGTTCAGGGATGACGATGGATTCAGTCACCTTGTAGACTTCGCTCAATCCTTTGTCCAAAAAGATGGCACCGAGAAATGCTTCAAATGCGTCGGCCAATAGGGCATCGCGCATTCTGCCTCCGGACTTTTCTTCCCCAATTCCCAGCATCAAATACCGATCGAGGTGCGCTTTCTTTGCGTACACGACTAACGCTTTTTCATTCACGTATTGGGCGCGGGTTTTTGTCATCACACCTTCGGTTGCACGGGCATCTTTGCGATATAAATAATCGGCAATGATCAGGTCTAACACTGCATCTCCAATGTATTCTAACCGTTCATTACTGATGGTGTGATGTTCGTGGGCATACGATGAATGTGTCATCGAACGCGTCAGTAAATCGGGATCATTAAACGCTAAATTGAACTGGTCTTGGAGGGCTTTCATGACACTTTCTCAGCCTCAATGATTTCTTTGACTTTGCCAAGCACATCTTGTTTCACGACGTAGCGTGCTTGGCGAATGCCATTGAAAAATCCTGTTGCTTTGGAAGACCCTTGAGCCTTAATGAGCACACCGTCAAGTCCGTAAATCATTGCCCCACCAATTTCAGCGGGGTCTAACCGTTTTTTAAACCGTTTTAAATTGCCTAGGCTTAAGACGAGCCCAATTTTACCAAGAATGCCTCGACTCAGTTCCGCTTTTAAGATGGTGCTCATCCCCTTGGCAGTCCCTTCGATGGTTTTCATCAAAATGTTTGCTGTAAAGCCATCACTCAGTAAAATATCGCTTGGTGGCATTAATACGTCTTTGGGTTCCACGTTGCCGTAAAAATTAATCGCGTCATGCGTTTTTAAAAGCGAGGCGACTTGCGTATCGAGTAACCGGCCTTTACCTTCTTCCGTACCGATATTAATCAGCCCAACAGTGGGGTCTTCAACCCCCAATACTTCTCGGGCATAGACCGTCGCAAAATACGCTTGTTGAACCATATGTTCGGCTTTGATTTCGACATTCGCCCCAGAGTCAATCAAAATAAATTGCTTGGTTGGGTCTGCGGTGGGTAATACTGGCGCAATCGCCGTACGCTTAATGCCTTTCATCCGGCCAATTAAAATATGGCCGCCCGCAATTAATGCTTGCGTCGCCCCACTGGAGACACAGGCGGCGTGGGTNCCATCTTTCACCGCTTTTAAAGCCATCGCCATCGACGATTTGCGGTTTGAACGAATCGCACCCACNGGATCTTTTTCACCCATTGGAATGACGCCGTGCGATTCGACAAATTCTAAACGCGGATGGTCACCTTTTAAAAACGGAGCCATTTTTTCGTATTCTCCGTACACGGTTATGTGAATGTCTTCGAACGCTTTTAGCGCTTGATAGACGCCTTCTATTTGTTCTTTAGGGGCGTAGTCTCCGCCCATTCCATCGACTGCAATATGGATCATAATTCACCTCGAAATNTTTCCCTTATGGCATTGTAAAAATTTGGTTNCTGTTGGGTTTATTATACGTGAAAAGTCCCATTTTTAAGGAGTCTCTTGTAAGGTTTCTTGAATCGTTTCAATCAATTTTAGTGTGTCTTCATATGGCCACTCTTGCAACCTATTAAAACCCGTTTGGTCGGTCCCAAATAAACTGCCAAATCCTCGAGTTTTTAAATCGATTTGTGAGAGCTCAAAGCCATCTGAGATGGTTTTAAGTACTTCAAGCCGGTGTTTAACGGCAGCATTTCCCTTGTAAAGTAAGTAACACACTCCAGGAATATCATGGCGGCCTAAACGCCCCCTAAGTTGATGTAACTGTGCATAGCCAAACCGTTCAGCATGATAAATCAGCATCAGCCCAGCATCTTTAATGTCAATGCCAACTTCGACCACAGACGTGGCAATCAATACATCGATACTGTGGGCTTGAAAGGCTTTTAATGTCTCGGTTTTTTCAAATGATGATTGTTGCCCGTGCAACGTTCTAATGCGCGCATCTTTAAAGATGTCGGTGTAGTAGGCGTCGATGCGCTCGACGCTTAATAGTTGGGGATCATCATCGATTCGCGGGGCAATGATAAAGATTTGTTGGTTGGCTTCTAAGGCCAAGCGAATCATGTAATCAAGCGTCTTCGCACTTTTTACAGGGACGACTTCTGTTTGTACGCTCAAGCGTCCTTCAGGGAGTGTTTTTATCGTGGAGACATCCATGCCTTGATAAAGCGTTAACGCGAGCGTTCTTGGAATTGGCGTAGCCGATAAACTAATCAAATCGGCTCCGACGCCTTTTTGAATCAACGCTTCTCTTTGTGTCACGCCAAACCGGTGCTGCTCGTCAATGACAACGAGGCCTAACCGCTGAAAATGGGTGGATGCACTAAACAAAACGTGGGTGCCAAAGACGATATCAATCGACCCATCATGCACGGCGTTTTGNATCTCTTTCATGGCCGCTTTATCAAGGGACCCCGTCAGCAGCTGACTCGTGACTTGACCCTTAAATATGTGATTGAATGTGTGGAAGTGTTGCACCGCTAAAATTTCAGTCGGGGCCATGAAGGCTACTTGGTATCCGGCTTCAATGGCGAACAAGGCCGCTAAAAATGTGACGATGGTTTTTCCCGACCCCGTATCCCCTTGTAATAACCGGCGTTTAGGCAGAGCGTTTTCTAAATCAGTCACAATGTCATCCAAGGCTTCTTGTTGACCATTTGTTAATGAAAAGGGAAGCTGTGTGAGAAAGCTTGAAAGACGCTCACGGGCAATATGTTTGGCTGCACTGGCGGCTTGATTGGAATCCGCTAAGGTGAGCTCTCGGTGGGTCAAATAGGCGATTTTTTGGCGCTTGAAAAATCGTTCAACATCGGCAATGTCACGTGGGAAATGGGCAAAATAAATGGTCTCGTGACGGGATTCTAAGGCAAATTTTTCAACGATTGTTTGGGGGAGGTCCTCTGGAATTTTTAACGTGTTAAACCCGTCACTCACCCAGCGTGAAAACCTTGCATCAGAGAGGTCTTTGAGTCGGTACTTCGGTTTCAATCCCTCTTTAAAATTGGGGGCTAAATAGAGTTTTTGAACCGTCATCGATCGATCTAAAGTCCCGTACAACACAATGACCGTTCCAGGGGTGAGTTGATGAAACCAATGCGTTTGATTAAACAGGGCAATATTGATCGACTGACCGAATACGTCAACGGTGGTGGTTAAGCGTTTAAGTCCTCGCCGTATGGAAAATATTTTTGCTGGTTTCAAGACGGTTGCTTGGTAATACGCAGGGCCATCTTGAGGTGTTTCTGCAAGTTTTTGATCGTCGTAACCTTTAGGCACGGTTAAAAGGAGATCTTCGACGGAAAAGATCTCGGCTTGGGCGAGTTTATCTTTGCTTTTAGGGCCGAGCCCTTGAATATCTTCTAATTGCATCGCACGCTCATATAAAAAAAGCTAGGACGATTTGTCCTAGCTTTATCATACCATTTTACTCGACTGCAATTAAGTAGTCATAGACACTCTGGTGGCCGTCAATGACTTCGATTTCTACGTGGGCAAACATGTCTGCAAGATATGTCTTCACAGCTTTCACTTCTTTGTCATCCGGGGCTTCTCCGACCATCAGCGTGACAATTTCACTGTCGGGGAGTATTAAATCTCCGAATAAAAATTTAACGGCGTCTAATCGGCTCGTTTGAGCAGATACGATATTTCCTTCGGCGATGCCTAAGTAATCCCCTTTGTTAATCTTTAAGCCACTAATTTTTGTATCACGGACGGCGTGCGTAATTTCTCCGGTGCGGACATGATCAATCAGCTCGTGCATTTCTTCAATGGCTGCGTCCACATCTTGATTGGCGTCAAACATCGTCAGTGAAGCATAGCCTTGAGGAATTGTTTTTGCGGGGACGACAATGACGTTTTTATCCGATACTTCACGGGCCGCCGTTTCTGCGGACAAGAAGACATTTTTATTATTTGGAATGATGATGATATTTTCTGCGTTAATGGCTTCGATGGCATCGATAAAGTCCTGCGTACTTGGGTTCATCGTTTGGCCGCCTTCAATGACGACTGAAACGCCCATCTCTTCAAACATCGTGCGAAGTCCTGAGCCATTTACGACCGTAATTAAGCCGTATTTTTTCGTCACATCTTTTTTCTGATGCACCGAATTTTGTTTTTTCAATTCTTCGTGTTGAACGGTCATGTTCTCAATTTTGAGTTTCATGAATTCGCCATAGCGCTGACCAAGATTTAACGCATCGCCTGGTGTCACAGTATGGATGTGAACTTTACAAATTTCATCATCAGATACCACGACGATGGAATCCCCAAGTTCAGTCAGCTGTGCTTTGAAGATGTCTACATCAAATGGTTTTTCTGGGTCTAATTCGATGATAAACTCTGTGCAATACCCGAATTCAACTTCGCCTTCCATTTCGTGATGGACACCGATGGTTGGATCAATTTTTTCTTCTTGGAAGACTTCCCCTTTTAATGCGGAAATCATTCCTTCGACAATCAAAATAAGACCGGCTCCACCGCTGTCGACAACGCCTGATTCTTTGAGTACAGGCAACATGTCCGGGGTTCTACCCAATGATTGCTTCGCTTCGTCTAAATAAATATTTAAAACGTCGATAATATCAGAATCGGCATGCGCGGCTGCGCTGGCTTTTTCTGCCGCTTCTCTGGCAACCGTTAAAATCGTTCCCTCAACCGGATTAATGACTGCGCCATAGGCTTGTTGGACGCCTTGTTTTAACCCTTCAATTAGGGCTGGAGCGTTCGCTGTTTTTTGTTCTTTAAACGCTTTTGCAAACCCACTAAATAGCTGTGACAAAATGACCCCAGAGTTTCCTCTAGCGCCCATGAGTAAGCCGCGTGAGAGAGCTTTTCCGACCACATCAATGGATTCGTTATCGAGTGATTCAATGGCGGATACACCGCTCATCATGGTCGATTGCATATTTGATCCGGTGTCCCCATCAGGCACTGGAAATACGTTTAAATCGTTGATTTCTTGATGTTGATTTTTAAGTTTAATGGTCCCATTTTTAATGATTAATTTCAGCAAGTTCCCATCAATTTCGCGTGTGCTCATATAAGCCTCCACGTGCATTCAATGCACGAAATATTCGAGTGACTACACATTACTCATATAGTTTAGCATTGTCACGTGAGAACTGCAAGTTATTATGCAATTTTTGCAACTCAATGAACTAGACTCATTTAGTGACTTGCTAAATCGGGGGAGTATGCTATACTAATCGAGCGATTGCACTCAGTCTTTAGGAGGATATGATATGGCTAAAGAATGCTACGTAACCGGAAAGAAAATTATGTCAGGAAACACGCGTTCATTTTCCTTAAACTCGACCAAACGGGTTTGGAAAGCGAATTTACAAAAAGTGAGAATTGAAGAAGACGGAAAAGTTAAAACTGTTTACGTCTCGGCTCGTGCATTGAAAAAAAATAAACTGACTCGCGTCTAAATTCGTGAGTCTTTTTTTTTAGTCGGATGCTTCAATCACTAATAACGTTCCAGTTTTAAACGTAACCGTACCCGAGCCCTCATTGGAAATCGTTTGGATGGTTTTTACATCAAGATCGGCGGATTCTAACGGGTATTTAAATCCCTTAAGTGACAAAGCCTGCACGGGGTCAAAGGCAAAGAATGACACATACGTGTGTTTGGGCGTAATCGAATGCGTGCCAGGATGTAAAACGTAAGCGCGCACGTGATCGTTGATCAGCGTGACGGGACCTCTTGCCAACAACCGCACATTGGCGATGACATGATCTAACCGCACGCCAACGTTGGTATACATATAAATATGGTCGGGGTTCATCAACAGTGCTTCGGTTAGGGCAAGTTCAGAGTCTGTCTCATCTTTGACCGCTGATACTGCGTCAATGGATGTATCGGGATACAACGATTGAATGGTGGCTAAATTACTCGAATCAAAATCACCCACAATGCGATCGACCGGGTGATTTTTTTCATGTAAAAAAACGGCCGCAGATTCAACCGCAATGGTGTAATCCGCCTCCGTTTGAATCGTATATGGGGTTGGGGGTAGACAAATATTAACGATCATAAAAGGCTTTCAAGGCGGCTGCTGGGTCAGCCGCTTTAAAGATGGATGATCCGACGACACACACATCCGCCCCGGCGTCCACCACAGCATCGACATTCGACGCATTGATGCCCCCATCCACACTAATTAAGAAATTCGCATCATGGGTGGTTCTTAAGGTTTTTAATTGACGGATTTTTTCTAAGGAATGGTCAATAAAACTTTGGCCCCCAAATCCTGGTTCTACACTCATGACTAAGACGTGATCAAGCCGATCGACGTAAGGTAAAAGCTGCTCCACACTTGTGTGCGGTTTAATTGACAGTCCAACGGGGGTATTTCGGGTTTTTAAATAATCAATGAGCGCATGTTTGTCTTCATCGACTTCCACATGAAACGTGATGCGATCACTGCCTGCCTCGATGTATGCATCAATCAGTTGCCCTGGATTCGCCACCATTAAGTGCGTGTCAAAGACGTGTTCAGACAATGGTCGAATGGCTTCGATGACCATGGGCCCAAACGATAAGTTTGGCACGAAATGACCATCCATGACATCTAGATGTAACCACCGTGCATCTTCGATTTGCTTTAGCGCCTGTTCCAACGACTGAAAGTTGGCCGCCAACAGTGAAGGTGCAATGATCATACATGCTCCAATCAGTATTCTAAGCTTTTTAATTCTTCGTATATTTTTTGATAACTTTGATACCGATGCTGCGGGATTTCACCGTCTTCAACAGCTTTTTTAATGGCGCATCCCGGTTCATTGAAATGCTGACAAGTCCGGAATTTACAGGCAGTTTGCAAGCGTTCAAATTCAATGAAGTAGTCCCGTAAGTTTTCTTTGTCTAAATCTTCAAAGGATAATTTGGAAAACCCAGGCGTGTCCACAATAAACCCGCCAAAGCGATGCCACAGTTCAACGTGCCTCGTCGTATGACGGCCACGCCCTAAGGCCTTTGATATTTCTCCGGTTTTTAAATTTAGTTCGGGGGATAAGGCATTGATGAGGCTGCTTTTACCCGCCCCAGTTTGCCCCGCAAAGACGGTCAATTGGTCGTTTAAGTATGGTTTTAATGGTTCAACCGTGGCTAAATCGTGTTTTGAGACATACAACACGGTGTAATAGTCTTCATAAAATGCCATCGTATCGTGCAAGTGATTCAGTTCGTCGACACTTAACAGATCGATTTTAGTCAAGACAATGATGCCATTAATTTGCGCGATGGCAATTTGCACTAAAAAGCGGTCGAGTAAGATGAGCGAAAATTCTGGCGCCTTGGCACTCATCAATATGAATGCTTGGTCCACATTCGCGACGGGCGGTCTTTTAAGCATTGAATGACGGTCTTCTAAAGCCGTGATAACACGTTCTGATTTATCAAACGACACAATATCTCCAACTCTTGGATCAATCGATTGATGACGAAACAGCCCGCGTGGCTTACAAGGCACCTCATCGGTGCCATCAAACACCGTATAAATGCCTCCGGTCAGTTTAATAATCCGGCCGCGCGTCAACGGCGGCCTCGGTTAATTAATGACATGGGTCGGGTCTAAGTCGTTGGATACACCAACAAATTTCAAGGCAAAGGTTTCTAAATCTTGGCGCAACTCATCGGCGTCACCGCCCAGTCGTAAATTGTCACCCACGACCGTGGCGTTGGCGGCTTTGAGCCAACGACGGATTTCATCCGTAGCACCACAAAAGGCTTCTGGGAACCCGTCGGGGTCACCAAACCCAAAAATACCAACTTCTAATGGCTCAATCAGTGCTTGAGGAACTTCTTCCATAAACAGTTTGAAATCATCTTGAGGAAGACCGTGATCCCAGGTTGATGCGCCCATGAGGACGGCTGTCGCATTTTTCAGTTTTTCTTCAACGCGTAAATCTGCGGCAGAAATCGTTTCTGCGGTAATCTCGTCGTGTTGATTAAGGACATGCGACATAATCTCCGCCGCACGTTCAGTATTGCCGGTTTCACTTCCGTAAATGATGAGGACTTGATTGTAAATGGGCATGTTAGTTTCCACCTTTTTTAGTTTTTAAACGTATATAGTAATTCGCCATCGTTTGGCGATAATAAGGCGATACGTATATCACAGTCAAGATGCCAAACGTTAAAGCACCCAGTAAAAACCACCCGATGAATGAAAGCTGGAGCCAAAAAAGTTCGAGTTTATGACCGTCCATCATTTCTCTAGAATTTGTGATGGGATTCGTACTTTCGGGATCATCGGCTAAAATGTAAGGCGTTAAAAAGTAACTGTAATACTTAATGATGGCCGGAATAATCAAGAGTAGTGACCATAAAAAGAGGTAAAGTCCCCGTAAAAACAACTGGACGACGTGGTTGAAATAACTTGAGCCACGTAAGCTCACGACTAAATCACCCAGTTCCGCGCGTTCATTGCGTGAGATCTTAAGAAACGCATACGCCGCACCAACGTGAATCGGTAATACAAGCAAGGCACCGAGCACGGTCGAGGCTAAGGATGTAAACACGATAATTTCGATCAAGACGATTAAAATCATCGTCCCTTTTTGTTCGGAATAGCTGGCTTTTGCTGCGTTTTTTAAGGCAGAAAATGACATCAATTCACACCCTTTATATAATAATTTGGATGCCCTTATTATAGCATAGAAGCCGCATTGATAAAAAAAACGTCCCGTGCTGTAACGGAACGCTAAAGGAGTGTTTTTAACGGCGTGTACGGGTAGTCAAACGCCTTGGCAACGGCTTCATAAGTCACGTGCCCAAGGTATGTATTAACGCCTTTTTCTAATTCACTAAGCTGTCTGATGGCCCCGTTTAATCCCTGACGGGCTAAGGCTTCGATGTAATGCGTGGTCGCATTCGTCAAGGCATAGGTTGAGGTCCGCGGGGTGGCCCCTGGAATATTTGGCACCGAGTAATGCACGACATCGTGCTTGATAAAGATGGGATCATCATGGGTCGTCGTCCGGTCAATGGTTTCAATCGTGCCCCCTTGATCGATCGATATATCAATAATGACACTGCCTTTCGGCATTTTTTTAACGTCTGATTCTTTGACTAAGTGGACGGCTTTGGCCCCTGGTATGAGGACGGTTGAAATGAGGACATCCGCCGTTTCGACCGTCTTTTCGATGTTTAACGGATTACTTTTTAAAATTTGAAGCTGCGTGCCGAACAATTGTTCCAGCGTCCGCATCTTATGCTCTTTGAGTTCTAAAAGCGTGACGCGCGCTCCGAGTCCAAGTGCCATCCGCGCCGCACTAATGCCCGCCACTCCGCCACCGATAATTACGACATGCCCTTTCGCTACGCCGGGGACACCGGATAATAAGATGCCTGCTCCACCACGATGTTTTTCTAGATACGTGGCACCAACGATCACACTTCGCCGTCCTGCCACTTCACTCATCGGCCTCAGTAATGGGAGTTCACCGTTTTCTTCGACGGTTTCATAGGCGATCGCCGTTGTTTTCGCTTTTAATAACGCATCAGTCAAGGCTTGATTGGCCGCTAAATGGAAAAATGTGAAGACGATTTGGTTCGCTCTTAAGTACGGATATTCTTCCGGCAATGGTTCTTTCACTTTAATAATCAGATCTTTGGCCCAAACGTCTTCGGCGGTTTTTAAAAGATGGGCGCCGACCGCTAAATACTCACTATCTGAAATGCCCGATCCTTCGCCCGCACCAATTTCGATGAACACATCGTGACCGTGTTTGACGAGATGACTCACCCCATCGGGGGTCATGCCCACTCGATGTTCGTTATTTTTAATTTCTTTTAATACCCCTATATCCATCGTTCGCCTCGCGTCTTTGATACATTTAGTGTACCAAAATTTGTAACCGTTTTCTATAACAGACCCAGGTAAATAAAAACGAGACCGAAGTCTCGTTTATGTGCGTAATTTTACGGCGTGTTCATTTTTCAAATGCGTGAGTAACTGATCCATTAACGCATCGATGTCTTCGGTCTTAAACGTTTGATTGGCGTCGTTAAACGCCACCCGAATGGCGAGTGATTTTTCGGAATCTAAAAGCGGTGAGCCCGTATACACATCAAATATTTCTGCGTCGACTAAATACGGTACATTGGATGATTTTATCGTGCTTAACACGACGCCCGCTGGGATAGTTTTATCGACTAAAAGCGCTAAATCGCGCCGAACTGATTGCATTTTCGTGACTGGCGTATACGTAATATGCCGGTCACTCATTGCGGCGAGTCGCGTGATGTAAAGTTCTGCGACATAGATGTCTTTTAAGTCATATTGACTGGCAGTCTCAGGATGCACTTTACCCACAAACCCGCACACTTGACCAGCGATGCGTATCTCTGCAGTTTGGTGCGGATGCATCGCTTCTAAGCGCGATGCAACAAATTCAGCGGAGACGTTGAACATGGCTAAGACGTGTTGAACGAGTCCTTTGATGCTATAAAAATCGACAGGGACGGGGGGTTTCCACGATGAATGCGTCGACGTACCAGACATCGCGATGCCTAACGTTTCGATTTCTTCTTCCCAGTACAGGGTGCGTAGTTCATAAATTTTCGCGTCATCCATTTGCCGTGCATGATGATAACTTAACACCTCAAGTAAGCCCGGGACGACCGTTTGTTTGAGCGTTTGTTGATCGGTACTTAAGGGTCTTAAGACGGCGGTNGGTTCACGTGAAACAAAGCCTCGTTCCAAATCTGGATGGGTCAGAGAATAGGTAATGCTTTCAAAAAAACCAAGCCCTTCTAAGTGCGATTTTATGGCACGCCGACGTTTTTGGTGGTCGGTTAAATACCCTTGCGTTTGCGTGCTAGGTAAGCGAATATCTAAATGGTTATAGCCGTACAAACGGCCCACTTCTTCGATTAAATCTTGGTCGGTATGTAAATCTAAACGGCGCGGAGGAATGGTCACTTCAAGCGTTTCTTTGGTCGATTTAACCGTTAATTGCAAGCGCTCTAACAATGCTTTAATTTCCGCATCACTGAGCGTTGTGCCGAGTAATTGATTGACCCTTGATGTTTGCAAGGACACCGTCCAGGGTGTGGGGGGAGTTTGCACATGTTCGGCGATGCCTTTTAATATCTCGCCGCCGGATAACGCTTGAATCATGGTGACAGCTTTATTTAGTGCTAAAATCGCCCGGTCATGCGCGATTCCCCGCTCATAACGCAAGGATGCTTCACTCCGCAGATCAAGCCGGCGTGAGGTTTGACCAATTTGTCTGTCTTCGAAAATCGCACTCTCTAAAAATATCGTCGTCGTTGACTGGGTTACTTCGGTATCAAGTCCGCCCATGACACCCCCTAACGCAATCGGGCGTTTTCCATCGGTAATTAAGATGTCGCCTGATTTTAAGGCGCGGGTTTGTCCGTCTAACGTTTGAAACGTCGTGTCTGTCTCTGCGGTTTTTACGCGAATCGCCTGTGTGCCAATCGTATCTGAATCAAACGCGTGTAGCGGTTGACCAAGATCGATCATGATGTAGTTGGTCACGTCTACGATCGTATTAATGGGACGAATCCCCGCCGCTATGAGTCGGTTTTTTAACCACTCTGGACTGTCTTTCACGGTGACGTTTTCAATCACCCGTCCGTAGTAGGCCATGCATTTGGGCGTATCACTTGTTATCGTATAGGGATTGACTTTGGCCACTTCCTTGACAGTGACCTCAGGCAGTGTGAGCGGAACTTCATAGATGGCCGAGACTTCATAGGCCACCCCCAACATACTCATTAAATCCATCCGGTTGGGCGTCAGTTCAATTTCAACCACTGTATCATCGAGCCCAAAGGAAGCGTCGTGATGTGGATCATTCACCACGTGAATGCCACTTTCTTGATGATACTTTTTATCAATGCCAAGTTCACTTAAAGAGACAATCATGCCGGCAGATTCAATGCCGTTGATGGTCGCTTTTTGAATCGTCACATCGCCCGGCAATGTCGCGCCAATATCGGCCACGATCACATCTTGCCCAGGCGCGACGTTAGGCGCCCCGCAGACAATGGTTCGTTGCGTGCCATTGACCGTCACGACGCACCGCTTATTTTTACTGTCAGGAATTGCCTCAGTCGATTCAACTCGGCCAAGTACTAAGCCTTCTGCCGCATACAGCGGGCGTACGTCGGCGACTTCTTGCGCGTGCAGGGAGATTTTTTCCGCCAGATCATTCGGGTCGATATGCGATTGGATATAGTCACTTAACCACTTCATTGATACGTTCATAGCGCCCTCCTTTACTGGTTAAACATGCGTAAAAACCGCATGTCATTCGTATAAAAATGCCGGATATCTTCGATGCCATATTTAAGCATGGCAATCCGTTCAACGCCGATGCCAAAGGCAAACCCTTGATACTCTTTTGGGTCATAGCCACTCATTTTCAAGACGTTGTCATGGACCATTCCGGCCCCTAATATTTCGATATATCCGGTGTGTTTACAGATCGAGCAGCCGGCTCCATCACAGTTGTAACAACTGACATCGACTTCCACCGATGGCTCAGTAAACGGGAAATAAGATGGCCGCAATCGAATCGTACGATCGGCTCCAAACATTGTTTGGGCCATTTTTAAAAGCGTCCCTTTAAGGTCAGCCATCGACGTGTGATGATCGACCACCAATCCTTCAATTTGCATGAACTGATGCGAGTGTGTCGCATCATCATCGTCTCGCCGGTAGACTTTACCTGGGCAAATAATCTTCACGGGTTTTTGACCCCCGACCTCCAACATGGTCCGTACTTGGACCGGCGACGTGTGGGTTCGAAGTAGCGTATTGGGATCGATGTAAAAGCTATCTTGCATGTCGCGCGCTGGGTGATGTTTAGGTAAATTTAATTTTTCAAAATTGAATTCATCGGATTCGATTTCAGGCCCTTCTTTCACTTGATAGCCCAGTCCAACAAATAAATCCTCGATCGATTCAACGATCGACGATAAAATATGGCGCGCGCCTAACTGGACGCGATCACCCGGTAGTGTGACGTCAATTTTCTCCGCCGCAAGTTGCGCTTCGAGCAGCGCTTTTTCAAGCGCTTTTTTATGGGCATTTAACGCCTCTGATAACTCTTTTTTTAGAGCGTTTACACGCTGACCATAAACGGGGCGTTCGCTCTCAGATAAGTCTTTCATCACTTGCATGAGTTGGGTGACTTCCCCTTTTTTTCCTAAATAATCCGCTTTAAGCTGGGCCAATTCTTGATCGGTCTGACTCGTTTTTAAACGCGCATGAAATGCGTGTTTTAGCGTATCGAATGCGTCCATAACGCCTCCTTAAAATAAAAAAAATCCTTCTTGCATGAAGAAGGACGAAAGTTTTCCGCGGTACCACCTAATATTCCCTGACTGACAGTCAAGGCTCTCGATCCATAACGCTGGATGCAGCGGGTGGGATTAGCACCACTCCAGTAGCGAAAGGGATAGTCTGACCGGGAGTGTTTGCACTAGTCACTCCTCACTGCGGGGGTCAATCCCACTACCATCATTGCTTTTCATTATTATAGGCGGTAATGCGCCCGTTTTCAAGCAAAAAAAATCCTGGGAGACGAACTCCCAGGAGATAATTAGACGGCGTCTTCGGTCAGTTCCAAGAACTGATCAATTTCTGCTTCTATGACGCGTAAGCTTTGGTGCCAAAAGGCCGTATCTTGAACGTCGATGTCGATCGTTTTGGCGACGTCTTCTACGCTCATTTGACCGGTGTTTTGCAGAAGCGTATTGATGGAATCGACAAATTCCGATCCGCGCGCTTGGTACGTGGCATAAATGCCTTTGGCAAAGAGTAAGCCAAACGCGTATGGGAAATTGTAGAAGGATAACCCAGGACTGTAATAATGCGGTTTATTAACCCACATATAGGGATGTCTCGTTGCTGCATCAATCGCTTCCCCATAGGCAATTTCTTGGGCATTTTCCATAAAGTCTTTCAAGCGGGCCACAGAAATTGGGCCGTTTTCTCTGGCTTCAAAGACGTTGGATTCGAACGTGAACCTTGAAAAAATGTCGACGATGACTTGCGTTGAGCCCATGATGGATTGTTCCAATAAAAAGATTTTTTCCGCACCCTCAGCGTCTTCGATGGCGGCCCGTTTAACGATGGTTTCACACAAAGTAGACGCGGTTTCTGCAACGGGCATCGTGTACGAAGCGTTGAGAATGTCTTCTTTAAAGATTTGTTCCCCGTGATAGGCATGCCCAAGTTCATGGGCCAAGGTAATCACGTTCGAGAAGGTGCCTTCAAAGTTCATTAAGATGCGGGACGCTTTAATCGGGTGCAAGTTGGAGCAAAATGCCCCACCCCGCTTCCCTTTTTTCGGGGTAAAGTCAATCCATTGATCGGTGTAGGCTTTGCGGGCAAGGCCCGCAAGTTCATCGGAAAAGCTGGCGAATTGTTGCTCGATATAGTCGATCGCTTGAGCTTCTGTAAAGGTCGTTGATGATTCCCCCATTGGGGCAAATAAGTCATACCATGGTAAGGCACCAGAATGCCCGAGTAAGGCTGATTTACGTAACAGATATTCACGGAATTTTGGGAAGTGATCTTGCATCGCTTCTAACAACGCAGACAAGGTTTTTTCTTCCATTCTTGAATATTCAGTCGCTTGCGCGAGCGGGGAGTGGTACCCGCGTTTTTTCACGAGCGTGTTTACTTGTCCTTTAATCGCATTTAAACTCGCTGCAACGGGCTCTTCAATTTTTGCATAAGCCGCAATTTCTGCTTCATACGCTGCTTTACGGACCGCCCCATCTTTGTTGTACGCGAGGTTGCGAATTTCCGGTAAGCTTTTCTCACCGTCCGCAAAAGGAATCATTAGTGTACTCGTTAAGACGCTATGCAGTCTAGACCAGGCCGACCCACCAGTTGGTGAGAGTTCCGCCAATAATTGCTCTTCTGCGGAGGTGAGTAAGTAGTGAGCCGATTTTTTCATCTCCTTTAAATAAAAGGCGTACGGTGCTAAGGCATCCTCCTTTAAAAGGCTGTCTAAATCGGCGTCAGCGACGTAGTTTTCAAAGGCTGTGCGAAACGGTGATAGTTTTGCACTCAACGCTTGAACCCGTTGCATTTCTTGCAAGGCCCGTTCGTTTTGGGTATCGGTCGCAAGCGTTAAATTTATAAATCCACCCACCCGAATTGACAGCGTGCGAAAGGCCTTTGTAAGGGCCAGCCCAGCGGCTATCTTTTCTGCGGGTTGGGCGGATGATTCCGCCCATTTTAAGGCATCTTCAGTGAGTGATTGTAACTCGGTGTGGGCAGTTTCATACGCCTTTGAATCAAATGATTCAAACAAGGCATCAAGGGACCAATTATGCATGTGTTTCCTCCTAATTTCTGCGGCGACTCAAGATGGCAATGAGTCTTAGCAGTTCGATATATAACCAGACAAGCGTGACCATTAATGACAACGCAAACACCCATTCATACTGACGGTCTGCGCCGCTTTTAATGAGCGTGGCAATGTTGTCGAAATCAATTAATAAATACAAGGATGCCACGACGCTAGAGACGGCCGAAATTAGCAATAAAAAGCCGAGGCTCAGTCCACCGAGTGCACCGAATAGACTCAAAACAACTAAAATTAAACTCGTGATGAGCAAGCCTACAAGCAACGTATACATGACCCGGCGAAATTTACTGGTTACTTTAACCAGGCCTGACGCGTATAAAAAGCCCATAGCCACAAACACGCCAAGCGTGGCGAGTAAGGCGGTTGAGACAATGCCATCGCCAAAGGACATTTCATATACCCCACTGATCGCACCCATGAAAATGCCTTGGGTCATCGCGTAGATAAATGCAAAATAGGGCGCCAGTGACGGATTTCGCATGGCGACAATGACACACTAATGAGCGCCACGATGGGGGCGGCAATTAAAGTGACGATGCCACCGGTGAAATTTCCGGTATTGATGAATGTGAAAAAAGAAAACCCGGCGAATCCAAATAAAACGGCGGTTAGTAAAATCATTTTGAGACTGAACGTCCCCATGGTGGCAGGATAATCCGAGTAGCCACCAACGGCACCTGGATGCATCCGACCCATCATTGGGTTGGTACTTCGAAACATACGCATATTCTGCTCCTTTACATTTCAAATAAACTAATTTGGGTATCTTCAGGTAAGCCTTTAAAGACATCGAGTGCGAGTAATTTGTCAAACGATGTTTTGGTGAGAAGGGTCCGTTTTTTCAGATCGTCTTGGGAATTAAAGGGCGTATCTTCCCGCGCTTCAACGATTGATTCGGCGACTTTAGCACCGAGTCCATCGAGTGCAACAAACGGTAAAATGAGTCCGGTTTGATCGTCAGTGATGACAAAATCACGGGCATCCGACTTTTCCATGTCAATCGGGGCAAAATGAAAGCCTCGTAAAGTCATCTCATGAGCCACTTCCAACACTGTCAGCAAGCGCTTTTCAGTATCGGTGGCGCGGGTCCCTTTCGCATGGATGCTTTTCATTTTTTCGGCGATGACGGACGTGCCGCCTAGGAAACTAATTAAGTCAAAATCTTTGGCCCGTTTGGAGAAATACGCGGCGTAAAAATAAATCGGTTGATAGACCTTAAACCAGGCAATCCTCAGCGCCATCATGACATACGCTGTAGCGTGGGCTTTTGGGAACATGTATTTAATCTGTCCACACGACCAAATATACCACTCGGGGACGCGATGGTCACGCATGATGGCTTGGTAGCCCTCCCAGGCATCTGGGTCTTTGGACGGTTTTCCTTTACGGATAAATTCTGAAAGTTCAAAGGCGACTTCTTTTTTCACGCCGAAATCGATCAAGTTCACCATGATATCATCGCGACATCCAATGACTTCTTTGAAAGGCACTTGAGGGTATTCTTTGTGTTTGCCTGAGACGAGTTGTTCCGCGTTATTCAGCCATACATCCGTCCCGTGAGAAAGTCCTGAAATCTTCACGATGTCGGCAAATGTTTGTGGTTGGGCGGCTTTTAACATGCCGCGCACAAAGCCCGTGCCCATTTCTGGAACACCGAAACTTGCGACGCTAGATCCCAACATTTCAGGTGGGATCCCAATCGCTTCAGTGCTTGAAAGTAAACTGTAGACGTTTGGATCATCTAAGGGAATATCGCGGGCGTCAGCAAAGGGGAAATCGAGAGGACTTGCTTGTACGTGATCCATTAAATATTTGATCATCGTCGGATCATCATGCCCTAACACATCGAGTTTAAAGAGATTGGCTTCAAACGAGTGGTAATCAAAATGCGTGGTTCGCCAACTACTCGTTGTGTCATCGGCGGGGAATTGAACCGGTGTCACATCGGTAATTTCTTTGTCTTGTGGGACAACGACGATGCCACCTGGATGTTGCCCTGTTGAGCGTTTTACCCCACTAATTTTTTGCGCGCGGCGATCGATTTCGGCTTTTCTTAAGGTGAGGTTTTCTTTTTCAATGTAGCCTTTCACGTAGCCAAACGCGGTCCGCGCTGCCACCGTTGAAATCGTACCCGCCCGAAAGGCACGGTCCTGGCCGAAGATGGTCCGGATGTATTCGTGCACGTCGGCTTGATAGTCGCCGGAGAAATTTAAATCGATATCGGGGACCTTGTCGCCTTTAAACCCTAAGAATGTTTCAAAGGGAATGTCGTGTCCATCCCGGACAAGCGGATGTCCGCAGTGTGGACAGTTGAGCGGTCTCAAGTCAAACCCACTGCTAACTTTTTCCAAGTCTTTTTGAAACGGCATTTCTACGGAGTCGATGGGATAAAGATCACGGTCTTCTGGCGACCGCTTGAAACTAAAGAAGTGACAAGACGGACAGACAACATGGGGCGCTAGTGGATTGACTTCAGTAATTTGCATCAACGTCGCGATTAAAGATGAACCGACACTTCCCCGGGACCCGACCAAGTATCCTTCAGATAACGATTTTTGGACGAGTAAATGGGAAATGTAATACACGGCTGAAAACTGGTTATCGATGATGCTTTTTAATTCTTTTTCGATGCGGTCTTTAACGTATGGATGGGGGGTGTCTCCATATGTCTTTAACGTCGCATCATCGACGATTTGTTTGAGCGCATTCACCGCGGAGGGGATGCCTTCTTTTGCTAAAAAGTCATCTTTTGGCGCATAGAGTTCCGCTTTAAACGGCGTCACTTCACCGATCGAATCGACAAGATTTTCAACCGCGTCAATGACGCATGCTTGCGCCACCTCTTGGCCTAAAAAGGCGAATGACTCAAGCATTTCTTCGGTCGTTAAAAAGTATTGTTTAGGGGGATGTTGATTGCGTGCCAAAGCGTGATATCCGCCGCCCACAATGGGCGTTTTAATGTAGATGTCACGGTATTTAAATCCATCTTCTTCGATGTGGTGAACGTCACCTGTAGCGATGACGGGGATTTCATGATCATCGGCGAGACGGACAATTTTTGCAAGCGTTGACTGAATCAGTGTAAGTACGTCAGCCGCGGGTTTGCCTGCGGCGATCTCTCGGTCAAACAGATGCAAATAATCTTTCGGCGGTTGCAATTCAATGACGTCATAGCGAGGCATCATGGCTTCAAGCTTCGCCTCCGTTTTATTCAGTGCGGTTTCGATGAAATCACTGTGCATGCAGCCACTACTTATGATCAAACCGTCTCGGTGTTTTAAAAGATGCGAAAACGGAAGGACAGGACCGGCTTGATAATACGTGGTATGCGCATCACTAATCAGTTGGTATAAATGCTTTAATCCTCGATCGTTTTTGACCCAAACTGTCACGTGAGACTTTCGGGCATGCCGCCATTTTGACGCGCCTGGATACAAACTTGATGCGTTTTTTAAGGCATCCAGCGTTTTGATGCCTTTGGCGTGTAAATCAGCCATCATGCTTTTAAAAATCTCGGCAGTCGCAAACGTATCGGCTTCTGCTCGGTGGTGGTGAGTGAGTTCGACATTGAAGTATTTGGACACGGCTTTTAAATTAAAGCGTTTGAGTTTATCGCCGTATAATTGACGGGCCAATTGCAGTGTATCGATCGCCTCATAAGGGGCATCTAATAACGACAGACTCTGCATGTGGGCACTGATGAAGTCAACATCAAATGGCGCGTTGTGCGCCACTAAAATAGCGTCCCCAATAAACGCTTTAAATTGGCTTAAGGCATCCACCAGCGGTAAGCCATCGTTGAGCATGGCATCGGTAATTGAGGTCAATTCCGTGGTGAAGGCGCTGAGCGGATGACTCGCTTTAATGAACGTGTCAAAACGTTCAATGGTTTGTTGGCCTTTCATTTTGATTGCGGAAATTTCGATGATTTCATCGTGGGTCGCAGAGAGCCCGGTCGTCTCAATGTCAAATACGACGAACGTAGCGTCCATGATGGGGGATGTTTGATCGCCCGTATAAAGCGCCAAGGCCTCTTCAAATACGACGCTCAGCTCCGCCCCATAAATCGGTTTAATTGATTGATTTTCTGTGGCATGGTGAAAGGCCGGAAAGCCTTGCACACTGTCGTGATCAGTCATCGCAATCGCGGGGTGACCAAAGCGCACGGCTGTGGCGACATAATCGTCGATGGAATCGATGCCATCTAAGGCCGACATTTTGGTATGCAGATGCAATTCACTGCGTTTTTGATCGGACGTATCTTCTCGTAATGCTTTTTCCACCGGATATTTAGAAATCTCAACCGTTTGCGCGGTGATGACGACTTCTTGCGCGTAATTATCAAAGTGGGCTTTACCTTCCACTTTGACGACGTGCCCAACTTCGGCGCGTTTCATAAACGCTAAATCATTGTCATCGCGAATGAATTTTTTCACGTAAATGGCGTCATCAGAATCCCCGATGACCCAGGTGATAAGCGTCATCTCATCGCGCAGTTTACGCGTGTCAACACTGAAGACTTCTCCGGAAAATTTAAAGGTTTGATTGCGATGGGCACTGGTATATTCACTCAGTCCTTCTTCGCTGATTGGAATGTCTTTGATGACGTGTTTGACAGGCTCTACGGTGCGGTCTTCAAAACTTAAAAAGCTTTGAACTTTCGGCGCTTTGGCGCGCTTTTGTTCATCCGCTTCGTCAATGGCTTCGATGCGTTTGGCAATCGACGTGTCTTGATGACGTTTAAAGACATACGAAAAGGCAAATCCGAATTGCTGGGTAAAATCATGCAGTTCTTTTTCCCAACTCACCGCGAAGTCGGCGTCCGCCGGCAACGTGATAATGATATCGGGCGATTGTTCGGTAATTTGAAATTGTTGCAACGCTTCAAAGCGTGGTTTTTGACTGACTAATAAGGCGAGTAAGTAGGTAAAATAATTCAGACGCTCTGAAGTTTTAGCATCGTCATAAGTGTAGGTGACCCCGACCGATTTAACATGCGTCAGTTGATGTGGCAATTGAATTAACCGTTCGTGAAATTGTTGAAACTCTTTCAACGGAGGCACCTGAGTAAACCGACAATTAAAAAACCAAGCCTGAGTCTTCTTATCGACGTGTAATGCGTCGAGAAAACCGGGCGTGGTAAATGTGGTCTGATCGAGCTTGAGTAACTCAAGGAGTGTGTGAAATTCACTTGTCATATATGGCCTCCTTAATCTTTTTTAGTATACCAAATCGAGGGGGCATTTGGGCAAAAAAAAAGTAGCTTCGGCTACAATTTTTTCGTAAAATTAATTTCGACTTTATCGGCTTCAATTTCTTCTAAGGCAATGCCTACAGGTTTTGAGCATTTGGCACGAATGACACTATCATCGTGTTCTTTTAAGGCTTTTGCTCGCAAGGATGCTGCATAGGCCAATTTGTATTTCGAATCGATTTTTCCTAAAAGCTGATCGATTGATGGATATCTGAGACCTTCTTTATTGGCCATGGGTGTCGTCTACCTCCAACATAGTTCGGTAACTTTGAATTGAGCGTTCAGTTTTCGCGTGTTCAGCCCGGACAACCGCAATGATTTTATCGGCGGCATTGCGAACATCGTCATTCACTATTATATAGTCATATTTGTGCGCAAGCAAGAATTCTCGCTCCGCTTTATCCATTCGGTTAACGACCGTCGTTGGATCTTCAGAGCCGCGTGAGAGCAATCGGTTGTATAATGCCTCTCTAGAAGGCGGTGCGATAAACAAGAATACCGCATCCGGCATTTTTTCTCGGACCTGTAAAGCGCCTTCGACTTCAATTTCCAAGACCACTTCTTTTCCTGTGTCTAAATAGGCGTCCACCTTATCTTTGGGCGTGCCATAATAATGCCCCACAAACTCGGCATATTCTAAGAATGCTCCTGCTTTAATCCGACGCTCAAATTCCTCTTTTGTCACAAAATAATAATCGACCCCATCAACCTCACCCTCGCGTGGAGGTCGTGTGGTCATTGAGATCGAATAGACAAAATCATGGCCTTCAAATTCAAAAAGTGCTTTTCTAACGGTGCCCTTACCCACACCAGAAGGCCCACTGATGACAATCAATAATCCGCGTTGATTAAGCTTCATAAAGCCTCCTGTATGATATATTTAAACATATCTTAACATGTTTTAAGGGTCCGTGAAAGCCCTTAAATGAAACTTTTTTCATCGATTTACAAATCATTTCAAACGGAGTGTGATTAACGCGTGACATTCACTGGGCTCACTTTGCACTATGCCGTCAAAGAATTATCCAATGAACTGCCCGCCAGATTTCAAAAAATCCAGCAGCTTAGTCCTTATCAGCTGCTTTTTCAAATGAAAGGAAACCACGCGTTTAAGTGGTTTTTAGACCTGACCCCTCAAACCGCACGGATGCACAAAACACACCTCGATTTCCCTCATAAAGCGGCGCTATCAAATATCACTCAGCGGCTCAAAAAGTGGTTGATTGGTGCCAAGCTCAAACGCGTACACCAGCATGGCATCGACCGTGTTGTTGAGGTCATTGTGGAAGGTCGTAATGCACTTTTTGAAGCCACGACATATCATCTATTTTTAGAATTTTTTGGTAAAGATGCTAATCTTATTGTCACCGATGGCTCCTTAGAAATACTCGACTTACTCAAACCGACCAGTCAATTATTTAATCATCCTAGAATTTTACACATTGGCGCACCGTATACATTTCCCCCAAAAACCAAAGCGTCCCCGTTTGATGAAGCTGCAGTCAAAGACTATTTAGAGAAAAAAGACACACCGGTTCATAATGTCTTTGAAGGGTTTTCCAAAAAGCTTGGCGAAGCCTTTGCAGAAGGCATCCATGATGCAGCTGCTTGGTTTAAGCGCCTAGAAAATCCGGTCTTTGCCATCGAAGACGGCCAGTTTACGATGTTTGACTCGACCGATGAATCGATGACTTTTAGTGACTGGGCCGACCAACGTTTAACGCAAATATTTGCCGACAAACCATACGACAATGCGCTCAAGTCCCTGCAAAAAACATTGCAGAAAAAACGTGAAAAAGCGACGAAAAAAGCGACAGCATTGCGCGCACAACTGGCTGGGATTAAGGACAGTGATCGGCTCACCCACGAAGGGCAACTAATCATGCTTGATCCATCAAAGCACGAAAAAAAAGCCAGGACCGAAGTCATTGATTACACCACAGGTGATGCGGTTACATTTAAATTAGATCCCACCAAAACGGTCTTAGAAAATGCCAATGCCCGCTTTAAGAAAGCGAAAAAGTTAAAACTCTCTAGACCACACATTACGAAGCAATTGAAAATCACTGAGCGACTGAGGCACTATCTAGACTCAATTTTGGACCAGCTGGACTACGCGGATCCTAAGGCCTTAGATGAAATTCGCAGAGAACTGATGGATGCGAAAATCATTAAGTCTAAAACGCTTAAAAAACCACAAGGCAAAGCGAAGCCAAAACGCTTTACCGTGGATGGGAGCGAGATATACGTCGGCCAAAATCACATGCAAAATGCCGAATTAACGCACCGGTTTGCCAAACGCACATGGTGGTTCTTACACGCAAGAGGCGTTCCAGGCGCCCACGTCATCATCGCGCATGAGACCCCGTCGAATCGTGCGAAGGAAGCGGCTGCACAACTTGCGGCATTTCATTCGAAACACCGCGGACATCCGAAAGCGGAAGTCGATTATGTGGAAGTCAAACACCTCAAAAAAATCAAAGGACACCCCGCCAGTTTAGTGACCTATGATGACTATGAAACGTTAATCGTCCCAGGAGATATGCCCCAAATGACAGAAAAAAAGTCACTTTAATTTTAAAGTGACTTTTTGTTTATCTTGATTTTTTGGCGACTGCTTGGGCGAGTTGGTCGTAAAATTCTTCCAGACTCACTGTGTGCTGTTCACTAGAGCCATACTGCCGTGCAGTGACGCTATGATCGGCAACTTCTTGATCGCCAATGACTAATTGATAGGGAATTTTTTGGGTCTGTGCGTCGCGAATTTTATAGCCAAGTTTTTCCTCACGTTCATCGATTTTAACTCGGTACCCGGCCTCCATGAGGGATTTGTAGAGTGTCTTGGTGTAGTCCATATGGGCGTCTAAAGAGACCGGTAATAAAATGACTTGTGTGGGGGCGAGCCAGACTGGGAAGGCGCCTTTGGTTTGTTCGAGCAAAATACTCATAAGCCGCTCAAACGTTGAGATATAGCCCCGGTGAATGACAACGGGACGAACCTTTTCACCGTCCGCATTGATGTACGTTAAATCAAATCGTTCAGGCAATAAGAAATCCAGCTGAATGGTCGACATTGTAATCATGTGGCCGAGCACTGTTTTCACTTGAAAGTCAATTTTTGGGCCGTAAAAAGCCGCTTCCCCTGGTACTTTCTTGTAGGGGATTTTGGCCTCGACTAAGACGTCTTCTAAGACGGCTTCCGCTTCATTCCAAAGCGTTTCGTCAGCGTGGAATTTCTCTTTTGAATCATCGCGTGTGGCAAATTCTAAGTAGGCTATTTCTAAGCCTAAATCGGCAATCGCTTTGTCGATGAGCTCATAGGCACTGATGACTTCGGCTTTGATTTGATCGGGCCGCACAAAGATGTGTGCGTCCGTTAATGTCATCGCCCGAACGCGTTCTAATCCGGTCAGTGCCCCACTCGCTTCATAGCGATGCTGAGTAACAATTTCTGCATAACGAAGGGGAAGATCCCGGTAACTCCGTAGTTCTGATTGAAAGATTTTCATGTGGTGAGGACAGCTCATTGGACGTAAGACAAAAGTTTCTCCGTCTCGTTCCATGGGAGGAAACATGTTGGCTTGGTAGTGATCCCAGTGGCCGCTCGTTTCGTATAAATGCTTGCTGCCTAAGACGGGAGTTGAGACGTGCAAGTAGCCCGCTTTGCGTTCTTCTTCGTAGACGTAATCTTCTAAGACTTTACGCACGGCATACCCATTGGGAAGCCAAGTCGCTAAGCCTTGCCCCACTTCACTGTTGAGCATGAAGATTTTCAGTTGCTTGCCAAGTTTACGGTGATCGCGTTCTTTGCGTTCTTCAAGCAAGGCTAAATGGGCGTCTAGCGCCTCCTTAGAAAACCAAGATGTGCCGTAAATGCGTTGCATCATCGGCCCATCTGAATCCCCTCTAAAATACGCCCCAGCGAGGGATAACAGTTTAAAATGTTTGATTTTACTGGTAAAGCCGACGTGGCCCCCCCGACATAAATCTAAAAAATCGCCTTGTTGATAAAGTGTAATCGCATCCCCGTCTGGGATGGCTTCAATCAACGTCGTTTTGTAAAAATCATCTTTGAAAATCTCCAACGCTTCTTTTCTCGATACTTCTTTTCGCACCATGGGATGATTTTCTTTGGCGTGGCGGGCCATTTGTTTTTCAATGTGTGCGAGGTCTTCTTCTTTCAGTGACGTCTCTAAGGCGATGTCATAATAAAAGCCCTCTTCAATGGCTGGCCCGACGCCAAACTGAGCATTCGGATACAACGTCTTCACGGCTTGGGCGAGTAAATGGGCCGAGGAATGATTGAGTATTTCAAACGCTTTTTCATCGCTTTCAGTAACTAAACGAATCGCCCCATCGCGGTGAATCGTCCGGTTCAGATCATATAAGTCATCGTCTAAATATGCCCCCACCACTTTTTTAGCAAGGGATGAAGAAATACTTTTTGCGACGTCTAGTGGTGTAATGCCTTCCGTAAACGTTTTTTCTGCACCATCGGGAAATCTTAACAGCATATAAATCCTCCAAATAAAAAACGCCCTCATTAAAGGACGAAATCGTGTTCGTGGTACCACCTTTATTCTCATAATTTTATGAGCACTCTAACGTGAGTATCGGTCACACCCGGAATGAGTCATCATTCGGCCAAAAAGGAAGTAAGAAACTCATCGTAGCTTACACTATCCTACGTCGCTTATGGGGAGCTCCCGTTTGCCCTTTTTATCGGCTTAAATGTAGTGTATAAGGCTCTCAATCGATTGTCAAGTTAAAACGCGAGGGGCTCAGCCAATGCTTGAATCCGCTCGATGATACGAAAGGCTTTAAGTTGTTCGTTTTGGCTGCCTTGACCGGTAAAGTGATCAATCAATTGCTTGGGCGGGATGTTGGACGTGAAGTAGGTGAGTTTTTGATCGAGTAAGCGGTGCTGTAAAATCGGCCCTAACACTTCATCACGGACCCACGCTGAATAGCCTTCACCGCCAAAGTCATCGAGCATTAAAACGTCGGTTTTTTTGAGCATCGCAATGCGGGTTTCTAGAGAGCCTTGGCCGATCGCACTTTTAATTTCTCTGGCAAAGTCAGGATAATACATTAACGTGACATTTAACTGCATGGTTGAAAACTGTTTTGCCGCGGCTGCAAGTCCGTACGTTTTCCCCGTCATGTACGGGCCGTGTAAATACAGCCCTTTCACTGGTTCACCGAGTTTATAGGCATTGACGGTCTGCATGATCTTATGATAAAACGATTGCCGGCCTTTTGTATCTTGGCGGAAATCCGCAAGGTCAGCCGCCCGCAATGTTTTCGGTAGCGCACTGGCATCCATTTGCAAGTGCCCCGATGTGTGACGTTGCTTTTCGACCAACGCGTCACACGGTTCATAAGACAAAGTAATCCGGCCATTCACAAACCCTAAGACCGGTTTATAGACGTCCCCTTTATCGGTGGTTGGTGCATCGCATTTATGTAAGTCTTGCGTGTATTGGACGAGTTCAGAAAGCCCGGCTTTAATCGCTTCGTAGGACACGTCATGCGCCATAAAAAAATCTTTAAGGCGGGGGTCATCGGCAAAGGCATCGGCCATTTTCTCGACCAGTGCATCGTGGTGTTTAAAGGGATATGTCTGCATTAAGAGGCGTCCTTTGTTTTGACGTAATCTTTGAACCAGTCGATGGTGGGCGCTTCTTTCGGCGTTTTCTTCGGCGCTTTTTTCGCGGCTTTACTCGCTTTGATGTGGGCGATGGCATCCTCGGCAGTCAAAATGTGATTGCGGTGCCATTGACCACTGACGCGTTCAAAGTATTTATAGACGGGCATTTGCCCATTCAGTTCAGTAATGACATACGCGAGTAATACACTGATGACTTCCAGCTTGAGGCCACTTTCCCGGATCAAGCGGTCGACAATTTTGAGTTCTGCAGCCGGCACGTGGGAGCCCGTTAAGACTTTTAAGACATCCGCCGGATGGGTCTTTTTAAAGGCATCAAGATCGAGCGTTTTAGGCGCCTCCTCCGGTAAATAAAGGGCGGCCGCTTGATCAGACAAATGATCAAAATCAAGCGTGGCATGCTGGGCCACGGTGCGCTGAATGACTGCCTTGAGTTTTGCATCATCAAGCCCATACACATAGGCTATGTGCGTGAGCATCTCACTGAGTGCACTCGTGCGCGCTTCAGCACTAATCCACGTGTGTGGGATGCGCTCTAAAAACGTCTTGACATCAAGCGTCTGCGGCACTTTAAACGTGAGCGATTCGCTGTCAGGAAACTGGCCTTTTAACGGGCCAAAGACGTGCTCAAAGGTGGCGGAAATTTTGGTTTTTTTCGCCGGAAGTGACGGCGCATGTAAGAGGCGTTGTTTAATATCTTGAATGCGTTCTTTCGGAATTTCGGTTTTTAAGTACGCGAGTAACGGAGATTTAAAAAAGGCGGCGGCGGAAATGGGGGCGTGCACGACAAATACGTAAGCGTCATCGTCATAGGTATCGATCAAATGACTGGCTTCTAAGCGTCTTCTCACGTCTAAAAAGCGTTCAGGGTTGATGTTTAATGTGTCCCACAGATAACTCACAGGATAATCAAGCGAACGGTCAAAGGCGGGGTGATTGATGCTCGCTAAAAAATGATAAAGCGCCAACCCATCCGGCTTTATCAATGGTAAATACAATAGACTTAACGTGTCAATTTGGGCGTTTGAAAGCGTCCCAAACCCACGCACACTAAACGTATCTGGCATTCTAAGCTTTCAATCCTGTTCCTTTGAGCGGCAGCCTTTCTTGGAGCGATTGAAAGGTCCGCTCAATGAGTTTTTTGGGCCGGTTAAAGCCCGCGATGTAATACGTTTGAACTTTTAAATCGACCGCCGTTTCAGCGGGGGATGTTTGAATCATAGTGACGATCATGTGATGCTTTTTCGCTTTAAAATACAACTCACCATACGTATCGTTTTCACTTTTAAGTTCCCAGGTATTATCGGCCGCTAAGGCTAAAAAGGCCTCTTTGGCTTTTTTATAATTCGTTTTAAAATAGTGCGTTTGATACGCGCGTTTTTCATGACGTTCTTTCGTTTCTGCGAGGTTGGAAAAATAGTTAAATAGCCCCATTATGACTCCTTAAGCGCCGCTATAATCGTATTGAATTGAGTTTTTGTATCGAGAATTGATCCGCGATTATCAATGACGTAATCGGCTTTTGCGCGTTTTTCTTTGAGTGACATTTGCGCGTTAATTTTTTTCAGTGCATACGGCTTTTTAATGGAATCTCTATTCATTAGGCGCTCGAGTTGCACGGTTTTAGGAATACTCACGACGACGGTGACGTCGACTTCGCGGTCAAACTTCGCTTCAAATAAGAGTGGCACATCGATGACAATGAGTGAGTGACCTTCTTTTTTTAAAACGTCGGCCTGCGAGCGAACAATCAATCGGACTTCCGGATGGACGATTTTGTTGAGTGATTCTCTCAGTGAGTCATCGTTAAAAATCTTTTCCCCCAGGGCTTTTCGGTTAATTTCTTCGTTTGCAAACACAATGTCTTCACCAAATATGGCGATGACTTTTTGGTAGACCTCACTGCCTGGTGTGAATAATGACTTAGCAATCTGATCGGTTTCAATGACCGGTATCCCAGCCTCTTTAAAGAAGTTGGCAACGGTCGTTTTTCCGGTAGCAATGCCGCCAGTTAACCCAATAATCTTGGCCATTCAAGCTCCTAGTGTTGACAATTTTTGCAATAATACGTGGACCGACCCGACAGTTTAATTCGACGAATCGGGGTCTGACACACTCGGCACGGTTCGTTTTCTAAGGTATGAACGTACAGTTCGTTTTGGAATAATCCGTCGATGCCGAGGGAGTTTTCATAGGTTCGAATGGTCGTTCCCCCGAGTTCAATCGCTTTTTTCAAGACGTTTTTTGCACAGTCGGCTAAGTTATTTAATCGCTTTAAAGAGATCTTATTGGCTTTTCGTGTGGGATGAATCCCGGCACAAAACAACACTTCATCGGCGTAAATGTTACCGAGTCCTAAAATAATTGTTTGATCGAGTAATACCGGTTTAATGGGGCCTTTACGCGTGTTGAATTGGTCGTGTAAATAGGCGCCGCTAAACCCTGCATCAAACGGTTCAAGGCCTAAATCTTTCAGCGGCTTGAGGGTGGACAACTCGGCCGGTTTGTCATATAAATCAAAGGTCCCGAATGTGCGGACATCTTGATAGATGAGAACGCGGCCACTTGTAAACTGTATTCTAACATGCTCATGCGGCATTTTTGGGAGACTTTCTTCGCTGACAAAAAATTTCCCTTCCATGCGTAAATGTGAAATCATTAAACAATTTGGGAAGTGCCAAATCAGATGTTTGCCGCGACGCGTTAAATCATTGATGGTTTGACCGACTAAGTGTGCATGAAAGCNNCTCGGGTCATGGGTTCTCACCATGCGCGGTAAATACACCGTTACATCGGCGATGGTTTGATTGATCACATATGGAGTGAGCGACCGGCGGACGGTCTCAACTTCTGGAAGTTCTGGCATTACTTCGCCTCATACAGCGTCTCACCTGAGGCCATGTTGACCGTTAAGGGAACGTTTAAATCCATCACGTGCTCCATGGTCGTTTGAATGAGCTTTGAAACTTCATCTCGTTCATCTTTCGGGACCGTTAAGACGAGTTCATCGTGAATTTGTAAAATCATTCGGCTTTTTAAATGGGCCGCTTTTAAAGCCGCGTCTAGATCGACCATGGCTTTTTTAATAATGTCNGCCGCACTTCCTTGCAAGGGCGCGTTCATGGCCGTCCGCTCACCGAAACTGCGGACCATGTAGTTGCTTTGGGAGAGTTCTTTAATGGTGCGCCGGCGGTTCATGAGGGTTAAGGCGTAGCCTGTTTCATAGGCGCTGGCCACAAACCCATCCAAGGTGTCTTTGATTGCTCCAAAATCATCATAGTAGCGGCTGATAAAGGCTTCTGCTTCTTTTTTTGAAATGCCCAGCTCTTCACTCAACCCATAGCTCGATTGGCCGTAAATAATGCCGAAGTTGACTGCTTTGGCCATGCGCCGCTCGGCTGGGTCAATCGTCTCTTTATCAAAAACTTTCTGCGCGGTAATCGTATGAATGTCTTGGCCCGACTTAAAGGCTTCTGTCATCGTTGGGTCTTTCGAGTAATGCGCCAATAAACGAAGTTCAATTTGCGAATAATCACTGGCCAGTAACAGATGACCTGGCTCACTCGTAAATACTTTTCTAAGTTGTTGGCCAATCTCGGTGCGAATCGGTAAATTTTGCAAGTTCGGTTCGATGGACGATAACCGTCCCGTTTGGGTCAAAGCTTGTTTATATATGGTGTGGATGCGTCCGTTTCTCGCAGCGTCTTGCAATCCTTTTACGTAGGTCGATTGCAGTTTTGTCAGTGTCCGGTAGCGCATGATGTCAGGAATGATGGGGTGCGCATCGGTCAGTTTTTTTAAGACATCGACATTCGTTGAATACCCCGTCTTTGTTTTTTTAATGACGGGCAATCCCAAGCGCTCAAACAAAATTTCCCCAAGTTGCTTGGGTGAAGCGATATTAAACGGTTCACCGGCGCTAAAGTAGATGGCTTCTTCAAGGCTATGAATTTCTTCAAGCAACGTCCGATTAAAAGTCTCAAGGGCCTCTAAATCAATCGCAATGCCGGTCATTTCCATGTCGGCTAACACACGGGCCAAGGGCATTTCTATCGTTTCAAAGAGTTGCCATTGATCGTGCGCAGTTAAGCGGTCTTTGAAGTCTTTATAAAGTTCATACAACGCCTTCGCTTTTTCCGTGGCATGGGCGTTTAACACCGCAAGGTCTGGAATTTTTGCTTTGGCGCCTTTGCCATACACATCACTTTCGTAACGGACGTCTAAATCAAGGTCAAAATACGTGCCCATTTCTTTCAAGTGATCTTGCGTGGATAAAGGATCTAACACATAGCCTGCAAGCATCACGTCAAAGGTCGGTTCACTGATTGTTTGATCCACCGCGTTGAGGCTCACGATGAGCCGTTTTAAATCACTCGTAATTTTGACCGTGTCACTGCGTAAAAAGCTGAGAAACGCATCGTTGCTTAGGGCCTCTTTAAAGTCTAAAAAGGCCGCGCCTTTTTGATTGTAAAAGCCAAAGCCCAGCGGAGTGTGCGTATGATAATTGGCCCCAAAAGCTTCAAAAGACAGCGCCGTATCTTCCGTAAAGTACGACTCCCAAGAAGCGGTTGTGGGGGTTAAAGGCTCCCGTTTTTTAGGGGACTCTAAGCGTTTGAGTAAGGAATGAAATTCCATGGTTTCATAAAATGATTTCAACGATTCTTGCGGTCCGTTGTAGGCTAAATCATTTACGGTAAATGGCATCGTAGCATCGGTAATGAGGCGTGCCATATCTCGCCATCTAAAGGCATCCTCGCGATGGGTAATTAAACGTTCTTTGAGCTTTCCTTTAATGTCATTCACGTGCTGATACAACGTTTCTAAATCCCCGAACTCTTGGAGTAATTTGAGCGCCGTTTTTTCACCGACTCCCGGTATCCCCGGCAAATTATCTGANCTATCGCCCATGAGCCCTTTTAAATCTGGCACTTGCGCGGGGGTAATGCCCCATTTCTCATGCAACATTGCAGCGTCAAACAAGTGGTCACTGTGTTGTTTATTGGAAACTCGAATTTTCACTTTGGCGTTGATAATTTGATACAAGTCTTTGTCGGACGACATAATCTCAATGGCGTCAAATTGATCGTAATACTGATGCGCCGCAGCCGCGATGATATCATCCGCTTCTAAGGCGGCATCTTGGAAGGCAAAAAAGCCAAGATGTTCAATCAATTCATGAATGTAGGGCAACTGCATGCGAAATTCTTCAGGCATTTTTTTACGCCCAGCTTTGTACGCCTCATACGACTTATGACGATACGTTTCTTTGCCATCATCAAAGGCAACTAAGACGTGGGTAAAGGGGTCTTTCATGGCTTTTTTTAAGATGTTCACTAGCCCGTATAAAGCATTGGTGTATAAGCCGTCTGAGCGTTTCATCAACTGCCCTGAGTAGGCGGTTCCATAATACGCTTTAAACATGATGTTGGAGCCGTCAATCAACAATAATCGCGCCATAAAATCTCCTTATTAAGTGGTCATTATTGTATCATAATTTGGGCAAAAAAAATACTCAGCATCGCTGAGTATTACTGGCTTTTAGCTTGGATATAGTCAATGATTGCTTGGACCGTCACTAAGCCGTCGGCCGCGTCATCGTCAATCTCGATATCGAAGGCTTCTTCAAAGGCCATAATGAGTTCGACTGCATCGAGGGAATCGGCGTCTAAATCATCAATAATGTTGGAGTCTTTTTTTACCGTATTTGGATCAATTCCGAGTTCATCGGCAATGATGTCTCGCACTTTTTCAAACATAATTATCTCCTTAAGAATTGTAAAAGAAGTTCAATGTATTATAAAAAATTGGTCGGGCCTTTGTCAATCATTGTCCCTTGGCATGCATGGCGACTAATCCACGATGAATGAGCACGGGATCGAATGTATACGTATGAGGAAGGAGCGCTTCGATTAGATGCATCGCACCTCCGGTCATAATAACGCGTGTGTTCGCATCTTTTAAGGCATCTACAAAGCCTTGAATTTGATAGGCATGCCCATATAAAAATCCGGCATTTAAGGCTGTAATGGTGGAATCACCTAACGGGGTTTTAGGAATTTCAAAATGAAATTCTGACAGCTGTGAGGCCCGCTCGACTAAGCAAGATCGTGCACTGTCTAAGCCGACCATGATGGAAACCCCCAAAAGCGCCCCGGATTCAACCACACTGACGGTCGTCGCAGTCCCCATGTCGACAATGATGGTTCGCTCACTGCCATACGTCAACGCACCCGCTGCGGCACTTACCAAATCAGCGCCCACTTCTTTCGGGTTGGTGACGGGAAGTTTAACCCCTGTTTTAACGCCGGGGCCGACAAAGACCGGAGAAATTGACACGTAGCGTTTAAACAACGTATCAAAGATCGGGGTTAACGCCGGGACCACATTGGAAATATAGACCGCGTCACAATCGACTAAGTAGTCTTTCAGGCGTTGGTAGTATTCATCACTCGAGCGACTTTTCACCGTTTCAAACCGAAAGGTTTCCAAAGGATCTGAGTGTCTCGCGAGTTCAATGTTGGAATTGCCAATGTCTAATGTGTAAAGCATAGCGTCTCCTAGTCGAGTCTTAAGGCGTCTTTCACCCGCACAGCGATCGGTGCAGCGAGTAAGACAGCAGCCAATATTTCAAAGATGCCATTTGCCACAATGACGCTCCATAAAAATGGCAGGAAGCCACCGACCGCATCCGTAAATTCTCGCAAGGGGTTAAAAAACGGACTAAATACATAAAAACTTCCCAAGACGAAGACCGTATGGGCCAGCGTGGCGAGGGCAAACACGAGGGGAATGTTCAAGTATTCGGATTTAAAGGGTTTTAAACGCAGCGTTAGCAGAGCTAAAAGACTGCCAAATAAAAACCGTGGTAAGACAGAGATGAGCGGGTTTTGAAACAATAAATCAACCGGGGTAACTGGGCGAATGAGTGCTTGGGAGAACGAGGCGAGGCCAAAGGCTAAGCCCAGTCCAATCGCCACACGTTTACCACCAAAATAGCCGCCGATGAGTACGGGAATATGGATGATGGTGAGGGCGATAAAACCGATTTGAATGAAGCCGAGTTGGGGCACAAGTGCCATGAGAATAATCACCCCAGAGAAAATCCCCAAGAGGGTGATGTCTTGAATGGATTTACGCATGATGCCTCCTTATTTTAGGCCTTTTACAAGGTCCCTTATAATTGCCATGCGATACGCTTTAATTATACATCGTTTTGAATGGTTGTAAGTGTTTCATCATTGATCGAGCGAATCAATGTCAGCACCATGTGTTTGACGCTTTCATAGTCATCGGTGTGAATCATTGAAGTCGTTGAGTGAATGTAGCGAGCTGGCATGCCGATGGTCGCAACGACGACCCCGCTCTTTGAATATTGAGCCTTGGCCGCATCGGTACCACCTTTGGATTGATAGTACTGATATTTAATATCATGTGCCTCGGCGAGTTTTAAGATATGCTTTTTAATCCCTTGATGCATCAGGGCAACCGGGTCATAAAACCGGACGAGGAACCCTTCGCCTAAATGACCTGATACGTCATCGCCGTCAAACACATCGGCACATGGTGAAGCGTCTACGGCAATAAAGATGTCAGGATCAATCATGTATGTACTGGTCTGGGCACCGCGTAGACCGACTTCTTCTTGCACCGTAGCACCGGCATACAATTCACAGTCTAAGGCTTCATCTTTGAGTGTTTTAAGGACGTCTAGGGCAAGCCCGGCTCCAAACCGGTTGTCCCAGGCTTTCGAAAAAATCTTTTTGCCGTCTTTCGAGACGGTGTACTGGTTCGTCGGAATGATTTGTTGACCGATTTTGACGCCGAGCTCTTCGGCATGTTCTTTTGAATCGGCCCCGATATCCACCCGGAGTTCTTCAAATTTAATGGGCGTATCGGGGTGGCTTGAGCCGCGCGATAAATGCGGCGGCTTAGACGCCGTGACCCCAGGAATCGCCCCGTCATCGGTGATGATTTGCATGTGTTGCGATAAAAAGACGTCCCCTTTCATGCCCCCTAAAGGAATCATTTTGATGAGGCCGTGTTTGGTGATGCCGGTGACCAAGCCACCTACTTCATCCATGTGGCCAGCGAGCATGACTCTTGGGCCTTTACTGCCTGGATTGAGATGACCAAAAATGCTGCCGAGTTTATCTTGCACGACATCGACGCCCGCCGCTTTCATCACCTGACGCATGTAATCACGGACGGGTTTTTCAAAACTTGGAGCGCCTGGTAAATTGACTAAATCTTTGTATAACGGATCCATTTAAACCTGCTTTCTCGCCTTTAATGCATGAATCGGCGTAGTGGGAGTGTACCGTGCTTCAAATTCAGTCGGTACGTTAAACCAATCACTGTGACTTAAATCGGTGGTGAAATCGGTGATCGCAAACCCATTCGCTTGCAGCGCAATGAGCGAGTAATAAAAAAACGACCGGTTATCAGTTTTTAAATGCAACGTGCCATCGGCTTTTAAGAGCTGGTGATAGTGGGTAAGTTGGGTCGGATATGTCAACCTGCGTTTTTCGTGTCTGGCTTTCGGCCAAGGATCAGAAAAATTTAAATAAATATCTTCGATGCTTAGCGGTTTAAAACACGCCGCTAGATGGGTCGCATCCCCGCTCACGTATGTAATATTCGGACTCGGTGACTGATCGTATTTTAACAACGCTTTGACAAGGATCGTTTCAAACTTCTCAAAGGCAAAAAAATGAGTCTTGGGAAAGTGGGGGGCAAGCTCTTTAATGAAGCCGCCTTTGCCACAGCCAATTTCTAAGGCCAACGATGACTGGGTTGCAACGTGATCGAGATGCGTCAGTGCATCTGGGTCTAAAATGACCACACGCTCAGGGCGTGCGGCCAATTTTTCGTGGGCAGCTTTATCGGTTCTTAAGCGCATAATTAACTTTCTGAAAGGCGTTTAATCGCCGCCATGTATAACATGGTTCCGGCTAAATAGTCCGCCTTTTTTACGTGTTCGTTGGCTTGGTGAGCCACTTCAATGGCGCCAGGAAACGCCATCCCAAAAGCCACACCATTCGGAATCGAGCGGGCATACGTGCCTCCGCCAATCGTGATCGGTTGACTTTCCATGTCGCCCGTCCCTTCACGGTAGACGCTTAATAACGTTTGGACTAAATCCGCATTGGGATCGTTGTAATGCACGGGACGGTTGCTTTCAAAGACGTATTCAAGCCCGTATTTTTTAGCTTCTTTTTTCAGTTTCACTTCCGCGGCAGGCACGTCATAGCCTTTCGGATAGCGGCAGTTAAAGTGAATCGATACGGCGTCTTTGGCGTACCGGAAAATGCCGTTATTCATCGTCAAGTTTTTCATTTCTTCGTCGTAATAATCAATGCCAAGTTTTTCTCCGAGGGCATCGAATAACAATTTCTCTGCAATCACTTTGATGAATCCGTTGTCCAGGTGTTCATTTAAAAATTGGGCGAGTAAGTAGCCTGCATTAATGCCGGAATCCGGCGCCATGGCATGGGCGGCTTTTCCTTTAATGATGTACTTATTACCGTCCACTTCACCGCGGTAATTGTTGTTCGATAAAAATTTCTCAAAGGCCTCACTCAAATCTACATCGAGTAACGCGTACGCTTCATCCGGGACAACGTTGGACCGTAAGCCACTGTAAAATTCGATGAGTGCATCATTTTGATAGGCCCCTTCGAAGGTAAAGTTGAAAAAGCCTTTTTCCCCGTAAATCAGTGGAAACAACGCATCGGGTGCAAACCCGATGGTCGGCATTTCTTCGGTTTTAAAGTACTCTTTTAATCCGCGCCATCCAGATTCTTCATCCGTGCCTAGAATGATGCGAATGCGTTTTTGTGGGGCAAAATCTTCCACGTGGTCACGCAGTAACTTAAGCGCCATGTACGCGGCCATTGTTGGGCCTTTATCGTCCATCGTACCGCGGGCATAAATTTTCCCATCGCGCAGTTCAGGGGTGAATGGATCACTTTTCCATTTTTCTGATTTGTTCGCGGGTACGACATCGATGTGACACAAAATGCCCAAAAGTTCGTCCCCTTCGCCAAATTCAATATGGGCGGCATAATTGTCAATATTCTTCGTAACAAATCCATCTTTTTTTGCCAAGTCTAACATGTAGTGTAAAGCATCGTTCACGCCGTCGCCAAAGGGAGCTTCGCGGCTTGGGTCAAACCGATCTAATACACTTTCAATGCGCAGCAACCCATACAACCGTTTAAGCAGCGTTGATTCGTTTTTTTCAACGAGCTTCGTAAAGGCGTTTTCGACTGTCCAGTTACGTTCTTCCATGGTTTCACCTCACTATGCGATATAGTCTATCACTTCACTCCCGCTTTCACAAGTAAAAATCCCGTTAAAAAAGGCCCCCAAACACGTGGGGGCCGTTGATCAAATTAAGTTGTTAAAGCGACGAGTGCGTACGCTTTTTTACCTTTTTTTAAGACGATATATTCACCGTGATAGGCGTCTTCAACCGCGAGCGGCCTCGTTTCATCGGTTTCTTTATCGCCGTTTAAGGCAATCGCATTTTGGTTAATTAAGGTGCGAGCTTGGGACTTTGAGGGCGCCAGCGTTGAGGCAATTAGCGCATCAATGAGCGGCGTACCTGCAGCGATGTGGTGAATCTCTAAGCCGTCAAACGCTTCTTTAAATGCGCGTTTTGAAAGGGCAGAAAAATCACCACTAAATAAGGCATCACTAATTTGTTGGGCTTGTTTGTAGCCTGCCTCACCGTGCACGAGTATGGTCAGTTCTTCGGCCAAGGCTTTTTGCGCATGTCTTAAATGCGGGGACTCTTGCATGGCGTGTTCGATGGTCTGAATCGCTTCGATTGAGCGGAAGCTAAACCGCCAAAGCATTTTCATGCTATCGGCATCACTGAGGTTGACCCAGTATTGATAAAACGCATACGGGCTGGTTTTCTCTGCATCCAGCCAAATCGCTCCGTCTGCCGTTTTTCCAAATTTAGTGCCATCTGATTTCGTCACTAAGGGGAATACCATGCCGTACGCTTTGGCGTCAACCCCTTCCACTTTCCGAATTAATTCCAACCCAGCAGTAATGTTTCCCCATTGGTCTTGACCCCCAATTTGCAGGGTACACTGGTTTCTTTGGTAGAGCACTAAAAAGTCCAAGGACTGGATGATTTGATAGGTAAATTCCGTGTATGAAATCCCCGATTCTAAGCGTCTTTTCACCGTGTCTTTGGCGAGCATTTGATTGAGGTTAAAGTGTTTACCAATGTCTCTTAAAAACGGAATTAAACTGTATGTTTGCAGCCAGTCATAATTATTCACAACGGTCGCATCTGGCAACAGTTTTTTCACTTGTTCAGTAATCTTCTTGGCGTTTGCTAAAGAATCTTCCAAGCTCAATAAATTGCGCTCTTTACTTTTTCCCGATGGATCCCCGATGAGGCCAGTTCC
>P_2C_Liq_1_UnCtyDRAFT_1000050_pt1 | contig 42744 bp, 36 predicted proteins | sample Pon2CUnioCityCA_2_FD_10234 | JGI IMG/M metagenome (IMG submission 10234) | reverse complement strand
TTGAAAAGAATTTACTGATGTAATGTTTCCTGGACTTGAAATAAATAAACCCACAGTTCCAGAAGACACAGGCATACCAATATAATTTGTGATAGCTGCACCTGTAGGAGCGGCGTTAGTCTCAGTCAGATCAGGAGTTCCTACATAAGGAGTCCAACCTGTAGGAGTAGCATCACATGTTGTCTCAGTACCCATACACGGAGTTCCTTGTATATCTGGTAGGTCTAAACATATTTGTGCATTCATTTTAAAACTGAATAGCATTAAAATACCAAAAAGAATGAATACAAAACTTTTAGGTGCAGAAGAGTTGAAAAAAATATTTTTCATTGATGTTATTATTTTAATAATTTTCGAAAAACCCACTTTTTATGGTGTTATTTATTTTAGTTTAATATTCAGGTTACCGAAATAACTTATCTTACCTTAAGAAAATTTAGATCAGAATTAGTTAAAAAACCAGTAATTATTTCTTTTTTATTGGGGTTTTAAACAATTAGATTTAATAAACCGGTTGCAAAGTTAATAGGTATTAAACTTTTACTGGATTTTTATGAAGTCCTAAAGTCGTATTAGATGAAAAGCTTATTTCATGGTTTAAACGCCTTAATATTTTGTGGGTAATTATTAAATAAAAGGTTTTAGTAGTGTTCGTGTAGTTTTTATAGTAATGAATGCTATAAAAAGAAACTTTGCGTAACCAACTTAACCGTCTATAAATGGATTAATTGCTATATCCATCTCTTATATTTGCAATCTATTAAAAGTGGTGGATTTGAGTTTTAATAAAATTCTAGAACAGTACCAAAAAGCCTCACAAACACAAAGTTTGCGGGAAGTTGCGTCTGGTTCTCAAGGTCACGCTCATTTAAGTGGTCTTAATGGTAGTTCTTTTACCATAGCTGCAAGTAGTGTTTTTAAAGAAGTAGAGAAACCTTTTTTAATTATTGCAAATGAGAAAGAGGAAGCCGCATACCTACTCAACGATTTTGAAAAAATGCTGGGTGATGATCGTGTGCTCTTCTACCCAGGTAGTTACAGAAGGCCGTATCAAATAGAAAAAACAGATAATGCAAATGTGTTATTACGAGCTGAGGTGCTCAATCGCATCAACTCTCGCAAGAAACCTGCGGTTATCGTTACTTATCCTGAGGCTCTTTTTGAAAAAGTAGTCACACGCAAGGAGCTAGAAAAAAACACGCTCAAGATTACGGTAGGCGACCAGATCTCTATAGATTTTGCAAATGAAGTGCTCTTTGAATACCAGTTCAAACGGGTAGATTTTGTAACAGAACCTGGAGAGTTTTCTGTACGTGGTGGAATATTAGATGTGTTCAGCTTTTCTCATGATGAGCCGTATCGTATAGAGTTTTTTGGAAATGAGATCGATACCATACGGGTCTTTGATGTAGAAACCCAACTTTCTAAAGAACAGATTAAAAAAATCTCTATTATTCCTAATGTTGAGCATAAAAAGTTAGAGGAAAACAGAGAATCTTTTTTAAAATATATATCGAGTAAGACCGTCATTTTTGCAGAGAATGTGGAGTTGTTCTATGGTCGTTTAGATGCGCTTTTCGCGAAAGCGGAACAAGCATATACTGAACTGCAAGGCGAGATCAGACAGCTCACACCAGAGGAGATATTCTGTGATGCCACACTTGTTAAAAAGCAACTGGCTGCTTATAACTTAATAGAATTAACAACTCAGTCGGGAACGGTTCAGTACCGCACGGCACCACAACCAGCCTTTAATAAACAGTTTGATTTACTAGTAGAAAACCTCAAAGAAAATGAGGCAAATGGTTATAAAACGTACCTGTTTTGTGGAACCGCACAACAGGCAAAAAGGTTTAAAGACATCTTTAACGATATGGGCGCACAGGTGCCGTATGAAACCGTGGTGATGACCTTGTTTCAAGGTTTTATAGACCATGACTTGCGCATAGCCTGTTATACAGATCACCAAATATTTGACCGTTATCATAAATTCCAGTTGAAGAATGGCTATGCAAAAAAACAGGCCATTACGCTCAAAGAGTTAAATACTTTAGAGATAGGTGATTATGTAACACACATCGATCATGGAATAGGAAAATTTGGTGGGCTTCAAAAGATTGATGTAAACGGTACCAAACAAGAAGCGATTAAACTGGTCTATGGTGAGCGCGATATTCTTTATGTTTCCATTCACTCGCTCCATAAAATCACTAAATATTCCAGTAAAGATGGAAAAGCGCCTAAGGTCTATAAACTGGGTAGTCCAGCTTGGAAAAAATTAAAGGCTAAGACAAAGACTAAGGTAAAACAAATCGCCTTTGACTTAATCCAGTTATATGCAAAGAGACGTGCTAAAAAAGGGTTTCAATTTGAACCCGATGGCTACTTGCAAAACGAGCTCGAAGCTAGTTTTATTTATGAAGATACACCAGACCAGTCCACCGCCACGGCTGATGTAAAAGCAGACATGGAAAGCGATCGACCTATGGACCGATTAGTTTGTGGAGACGTAGGTTTTGGGAAGACTGAGGTGGCGATACGTGCCGCTTTTAAGGCAGCTGTTAATGGTAAACAAGTCGCAGTACTTGTTCCTACCACCATACTTGCTTTTCAACATGCTAAATCTTTTAAAGAACGACTCGGTAATTTACCAGTTAACGTAGAGTATCTCAACAGATTTAGAACTGCCAAAGAACGCAAAGGAGTTCTAGAAGGACTGGCAAACGGTCAAGTAGATATGGTCATAGGAACGCATCAACTCGTGAGTAAATCGGTGCAATTTAAAGACTTAGGATTATTGATTATAGATGAGGAACAAAAATTTGGTGTAGGAGTAAAGGATAAACTTAAAACGATTAAAGAAAATATAGACACACTTACTTTAACGGCTACGCCTATTCCTAGAACCTTACAGTTCTCATTAATGGCGGCACGTGATTTAAGTGTGATTAAAACCGCTCCGCCTAACAGGCACCCTATAGAATCCAGAGTCGTGCGATTTTCTGAAGAGGTGATACGAGATGCTGTGAGTTATGAATTATCTCGTGGTGGTCAGGTATTCTTTGTTCATAATCGTATCGAAAATATTAAAGAAGTTGCAGGAATGATCCAGCGCTCCGTGCCTGATGCTCGTATAGGGATAGGTCATGGACAAATGGATGGTAAAAAGCTGGAAAGCTTAATGCTGGCTTTTATGAATGGCGAGTTTGATGTACTAGTAGCGACTACTATTATAGAAAGTGGTCTAGATGTGCCTAATGCTAACACGATTTTCATTAATAATGCCAACAACTTTGGACTATCAGACTTGCATCAAATGCGTGGTAGGGTAGGACGTAGTAATAAAAAAGCATTTTGTTACTTCATCACGCCACCTTATGATATGATGACTGATGATGCCCGCAAGAGAATCCAAGCTGTAGAAACATTCTCTGAACTAGATAGCGGTTTTAATATTGCTATGAAAGACCTAGAAATAAGAGGTGCAGGAGATATTTTAGGTGGAGAGCAAAGTGGTTTCATGAATGAAATAGGTTTTGATACCTATCAAAAAATTCTCAACGAGGCCATAGAAGAACTTAAAGAAAATGAGTTCAAAGATCTATATGATGAGCAGGTTACTACTGATAAAATTCACGTAAGCGATGTGACTATAGATACGGAGTTTGAATTGCTTTACCCAGATGATTATATCAACTCCATTACCGAGCGTTTAGCGCTTTATTCTAAACTCAATGAAGTAAAGGATGAAAAGGAACTTGCCGTTTATAAGAAAGAACTGGTAGATCGTTTTGGTGAATTACCTGAACAGGCTGAGGATTTACTTACTAGTATTCAATTAAAATGGGTAGCGGCTAGAATGGGACTTGAAAAAGTGATCATGAAGCAGGATAAGCTCATAGGTTATTTTATAGCAGACCAGCAAAGTAAATTTTACCAGAGCGATGCCTTTTCAAAAGTTCTACAAGCCGTGCAGCAACAGCCTAAGGTATTGCGCATGAAAGAGAAACAAACGCGCGCAGGATTGAGACTGCTCCTAAGTGTAGAAAATGTAAAAACGGTAGATAGAGCATATAAAATCTTAGAAGCGATTATACCTGTTCCAGAAAAAGTAAGTTCTGTTACTGATTAATATCAAAATGGTATGTGACATTAAAAAACGCCTTGTTCTTTTTAGAATAAGGCGTTTTAGGATGACGCTTTCGCGAAAGCGTGAACTTATTTTCACAGTCTTAATAATACCAATTTGTGTTTGTAAATTCAATTTGGTATAAGAACTCTAATTTAGAACCACTGGCTCCATGGTATTCTAGAAAGAACTAGAATGAAAGTGAGCGAGTAGAAAATTGCGAGCATTTTAAACTTACCGTGACTTATAATTTTTTTCTTGTGTTTAGAGTAACCTATTGTAAGTAACGTGATCGCTATAATCATGGTTAAAGGATGTTCCACGAGCATTAATCGAGCATCTGGGTTACCCATAACTTCTTTCATACCACCAGACCAAGCGTTAAACCACGAAGATGTGAAGTAGAGCACTAGACCTATCAATAATTGAATATGTGTTACAATAAGGCCACCTAGCGCTAGACTGAAATCACGATTGCCAAATTCTTTTTTAGTAAAAAAGCCGATTAGTGAATTAACAGTAGCTATACCTAGTACTAATACAACGATGTATGCCCATCCAGAATGTGCGTGTTTTAAAATTTCCATAGAATTATTTTGAAGTACAAAAATAACTATAAACTAGAAACCCTACTCAGGTGAGTAGGGTTTCTTTATGAAAGGTATGTTTAAAATACTTCTTAGTTAAAGATATATCTTAAACCTACTTGCATTTGCCATCTAGAAGAACGTGTTCCACCATCATCGATTACCTCGATATCATCATTTGTGAAATTAGGATCAAATGTGAATTCTGGGTTTGGACCACCTTGCTCAGTAGTAATTAATCCTACTTCACCGAAGTTAGGTACAAAGGTTCTTTCTCCCCAGTCCTTATTTAGTAAGTTAGCAAAGTTAAAGATGTCTAAAGAGATCTGTAACGTATTCTTGTTCTCCTTATTTGCTCCTGTATAGATAGAGAAATCTTGTAAGAACTTAAGGTCTATACTGTGGTTCCAAGACGCACGACTTGCGTTTGCTTCTGCATATTTACCACGACGTGTGCTCAAGTAATCATCATTTTCAATGAATCTGTCTAATGCAGCATACTGCTCAGCAGCTGTTACCAGTGTACCATCTCCTCTTGTGAAATCTACTAGGTTAATATCACTTGCGCTTGCAGGTACATAGATTAAAGCGTTATCACGAGAATCATCTCCTAATAGGTCTCTTCCTTCATTATAGATGTAAGATACTCTACCACCATTCTGTCCTGTATAGAAAACACCAAATGTAGTTGCCATGTTCTCGTTCCAGTCTTTTCTATAAGTCGCATTTGCTATGATCTGGTGACCTGTTGCAAATTGAGAGTTCTGTACTTGTGCGTTATTCTTACCGTTAACAGATAGTACATTTCTCCACTGGCTACTGTTTTGAGAAGAAGTTCCTTCAAAAATCATTTTACCATCACCATAAGTATAAGCTACTTGACCTCCAAAACCATTTGTAACAGGCTTAGTTAAAGTGAATGTTGCGTTATAAGAATAACCTTCATCTGTGTTAGATCCTAAGTAGATGTTACTGTAAGTGTTATCTATTCTACTTCTATCATAGTATGGACGGTTATCAGCTCCGTTTAAAGTTCCTACAGGACCTGTAGAGTTTAGGTTTTGATAAGTTACATCACTTAAAACTTCATTGTAAAGGAAATCAGCAGATGCGATTAATCCCCAAATGTTAGTTTTTTGATCGATACCTATGTTCATCTTCAAACGTTGTGGTAATCTAAAGTCAGGAGAGAATAAGTCAATTTGTCCACCTAACTGACCACTACCTGGAGCAGCTCCATTACCGATAGGTTGATTTCCTGGATTAGGATCAAACAATAATTGTCCTGGATCAAAATCTCTTTCATCTACTGAACCTATAGAAACACCATTGTTATTATATGCACCACCTGGCCATACTAGAGGAATTCTAGAAGTAAATACTCCTATACCACCACGTACTTGTGTAGAGTTATCTCCTTTAACATCCCAGTTAAAACCTAATCTAGGTGCAAAATGTAGTTGACTCTTAATAGGCGTTCCTACTCTTGCGCCTTCTAAGTCCTTCCCAGCAGCTTCTAGTAAAGCTACAGTACGAGTATTAAAGTCTTCATTAACAGTTCCGTCTTCAAAGAATGGCATGTCTAGACGTAAACCATATGTTAAACGGAAGTTATCTGTAACGTTCCAAGCGTCTTGTAGATAAAAACCTAACATAGAGTATTTGAATGCAGCAGCAGCAGCTGTAATGTCATCTCCAGTTGTTCCTGCTGGATCAAGAAGAGAGTAGCTGTAGTCATATGCATCTGGAGTTACATCATTGGTAGGATCGTTATCAAAATAAGTGTTAAAATCGCTAAGACTTAAGAATTGATATTGTCCAAAGTTTTGTCTTACAAAAACGTTTCTTACATCAAAGTGCTCAAAACTACCACCTATAGTAAAGTTGTGCGCACCAGATTGAATCTCAAAGTTGTTAGTTACATTAAACAGCTTTTGGTTTAAGATATTACCTGTTGAGAAAGCCTCAGAACCAAAGGTAATACGACCATTTGCTCCATCATTAATTCTTACTCTAGGGAAATTATTACCAATCGGGTCTCTATCGTCATTTACGGTAGAGTAACCTATCACTAAGTTGTTAGATAGGTTAGACCCATTAGTCGTTCTCCACTCAAATGTAGAACTGTTAGTCTCAGATGTGAATAGGATACCTGCATTAGCAAAATTAATGTTATTTGCGTTACTTAAACTAGGTGAATTAGAAGCTCCACTTACATAGTTATGCTTGAAGGTAAATGTGTTTTTATCGTTTAGGTTATAGTCTAAACGTAAAGTAAACGTATCTGAAGTTAAAGACTGTGTTCCATCTTCAAAGTTTCCTGGATTGTACCCAAAAGCGTTGATTAAGTTATCGCGTAATCCCTGGATATCTGCTAGTGATGAGTCACCATTATAAGCACTTGCGTCAAAGAAACGTGGAGTTTCTTCATCTTGTCTTTCATAGTTTAAGAAGAAGAATAACTTATCCTTAATAATAGGACCACCTATTCTCATCCCTATACGAGAGGCAGTGAATTCATCTAATTTTTCTCTATCATCTGCTTCAAATCCACCTGGAGTTTTACCAGCTAAGTCTTCGCTTCTGTAGTATCCATAAGCAGATCCTGCCCATTTATTAGTTCCAGAACGAGTAATTGCATTAATAGCTCCACCTGCAAAACCAGACTGACGAACATCAAATGGTGCAAGGTTAACAGAGAATGATTCAATAGCGTCTAGTGAGATAGGGTTTACACCTATTTGACCACCATTAGTTCCTGTAGAAGCAAGTCCAAAAACATCATTACTTACGGCTCCATCAATGTAGAACGAATTGTAACGATTGTTCTGACCACCTAAGCTTATTCCACCACCTTCAGCCACTTGAGCTTGAGGAGTTTTTCTTAATAGATCTTGAATATCACGAGTTACCGTAGGTAGAGTTTCAATTTCACGAGTAGAAATGTTAGTTTCTGGTCCCGTTTTTCCTGAATCAAAAACACCATCTCTTACAGCATCTATTACAATCGCATCTAGAGCGTTTGTGCTATCCTCAAGAGTAGCATCTATCTTTTCAGATTCTCCTAATTGTAAATAAATGTCACTTAAAGTGATTTCATTCTTACCTATGTAAGAAATAGTAATGGTGTAAGGTCCACCTACACGCATGTTGTTAATACGGTAGTAACCATCTATATCTGTAGATGATCCATACTTTGTATTAGTAGGAGTGTGCACTGCAACAACAGTAGCTCCTAGAAGAGGTTCATTCTCTGCTTCGAGAATACGACCGTTAATACTCGAGGTAGTTACCTGAGCACTTACAGCCATAGAGCTTAAGAAAAGCCCAATTGCAAAAAGAAATTGTAATGTTTTTTTCATTTTCAATTAGTTTAGTTTGAGTTGCAAAAATACTCATGAAATGAGGTTCTAATATTAACTTAACATTAAGGATGTTAAAAATATTTAAAAAATAAATACTTGATTATCAAAGAGTTATTTTTTAAATTGTGAAAAACGTTTTAATAAAGCGGTAGTTGAGCCATCATGGCCGTCATATTTATGATTTTCAATATCATTAAGGATGGTATCAGCAAGAACTTTTCCTAATTCTACACCCCATTGATCATAGCTGTAAATATTCCAGATCACACCTTCGGTAAAAATTTTGTGTTCATACATAGCCACTAGTTTACCTATACTTTGTGGTGTTAATTCATTTATTAAAATAGTGGTGGTAGGTTGATCTCCCGCAAATACTTTGTAGGGTAAGAGTTGCTCTATTTCTTCAGTGTTTTTTCCAGATTTTTCTAAATCTTGGCGAGCTTCTTTAGCTGTTTTTCCATTCATTAAAGCTTCGGTCTGGGCTATGAAATTTGCCATGAGCTTATTATGGTGGTCAGGTTGGTTGTATTTCGCTTTCGCGAAAGCGATAAAATGAGCAGGAATCAACTTAGTACCTTGATGAATTAACTGAAAAAAGGCATGTTGTGAGTTTGTACCTGGTTCTCCCCAAATAATGTTCCCAGTATCATAAGTGACTTGATGTCCATTACGGTCTACGCTTTTACCATTACTTTCCATAATGGCTTGTTGTAAATAAGCAGGTAATCTATGTAAATACTGCGTGTATGGGATAATGGCCTCACTTTGTGCCATGTAAAAATTATTATACCAGATGGACATTAGTGCCAGTTGTACTGGTATGTTTTTATCAAATGAGGTGTTCTTAAAATGATTATCCATCTCGTGAGCGCCATCTAGTAGGGCTTGAAAGTTCTGTGTTCCTATCCCTAGTGCAACAGACATTCCTACGGTGCTCCATAAAGAGAAACGACCACCTACCCAGTCAAACATCGGGAAGATATTTGTTGCATCTATTCCAAAGTTTACTGCTTTATCTACATTACTACTTACAGCAATAAAGTGTTGTGAAACAGCCTCAGTGCTTACTTTTTCTTTAAACCAGTTTCTTATGGTTGTCGCGTTAGTAAGTGTTTCTTGAGTTCCAAAGGATTTAGAAACGATCACAAATAGGGTTGTCTCTGGATTTATTTTTTTAAGAATCTCTTCTACGTGATCACCTTCTACATTTGATACAAAATGTAAGGTCATGTCATTTTTATAAGCTTGTAATGATTCATAAATCATTACAGGTCCTAAATCGCTACCACCTATCCCTATATTAACCACTGTATCAAACTTTTTACCGCTTGCGGTTAATGTCTTGCCATTTAAAACGTTATCTACATAGGTAAACATCTTTTGTTTACTTTCTAGAGCTGCTGTTACATGGTCTTTAATGCTGTCTGTTGTTGCGTTTTGAGGCGTTCTTAAAGCGGTATGCAATACAGCGCGCTGCTCTGTTGCGTTTATAGTGGCGCCGTTAAAATAAGAGTCTATCGCACCTTTAAGATCACAATCATGGGCTAGTGCTGTAAGGTGTTTTACTGTACTTTCAGTTACAAGGTTCTTTGAGAAATCTACAAAGAAATCTTTATCGATTAGGGTGAGTTTTTCAGCTCTAGATGGATCTGTTTTAAACTGTTCTCTAAGGCTAAAATGATCAAAGTCTTCAAAATGTTTTTCTAATTGAAGCCAGGCTTCCGTTTCTGTAGGGTTTATATTTCTCATAGAATAGTTTGGTCTTGATCGTTTTTAAAGGGTAGTAAGTCTATTTTTTCCTTAAGAGGTTGTATAAACTGTAAGTAATCTTCCATTTTTTCTTTTGGTAAAGGATCTGCGCTAGGTAAGTTTTGCTTGTATGGATCTACTTGTCTACCATTTACCCAAAAGCGGTAACATACATGTGGTCCTGTAGCTAGTCCTGTAGATCCTACAGTTCCTATTACCTGTCCTTGCTTTACGCGCTGGCCTACTTTTACTTTACGTTTAGTCATGTGTAAATACTGAGTGGAGTAGGTGCCGTTATGTTTTACTTTTACATAATTACCATTTCCTCGAGTATAACCAGATTTTACGACCACACCATTTGCTGTGGATACGATAGGTGTACCATAAGCTGCGGCATAGTCTGTTCCTTTATGAGCTTTCCAGCGTTTTTGTACAGGATGGAATCTACGTTTTGTAAAACGGCTCGATATTCTTGAATAATTCACAGGTGCTTTTAAGAAAAAGCTACGCAGTGTTTTACCGTTTTCATCATAGTAATCACTGATGCCTGCATGGGAATTAACTTGGTAATCAAAGGCGTAAAATGGTGTTTTATCTGTTTCAAAAACTGCAGCTTCTATACTTTCTAAACCTGCATAAATGCTGTCATTAATGTAACGTTCTGTATAAATCATTTTAAAACGATCACCTTTTTGAAGTCTAAAAAAGTCTATGGACCAGCGATAAATATCAGATAATTCATAAATGGCGCTCATCCCTAATCCTTCTTCTTCCATAGCCTCAGAAAGTGTAGAGTTGATCACACCACTTGCTGTTTTTTTTAGGTACGTGATAGGGTGTTTATCCTTGTAAGCTATTAAACTATCAGCAAAGTTGAGTACTACGTAGTCTATTTTATTAGGTTCGTAGATAAAAGCCTCTGGAGTTCCTAAACTGTCTTTTCTTTTTAGAATTTTATAAGGCTTTCCTACTTGAATACGGCGCACATCATAAATAGAGTCTAGGGCTTGTGCAGCAGTGTAAACGCTCTGTCCATCTACTAAGTGAGGATCTATAATGTTCCCAAAGGTGTCACCACTCTTTACGGTATCTGTAACTACCTCATAATTATTAAGGTCATAACCGTATTGCATTACTGGTAGGATCACTTCAGCAACTTCTGGTTCTTGATATACTTCTTTTTCTTTACACGAGGTAAGCGTTATTCCCAGTGTTAGGGCAACTACTAGAAATTTTTTCATTGAATTATTTTGTATTAAAAATGTGTTCTACCCATTGTTTTCCCCAGTTGTCTAGATCTTCTTGATTCCATAACTCTGGATAAAAAATGATTTTTTGAAAACTAGGCGGCAAGAATTTCTTCCAGTTAGTGCCTCCAGTTGCTTTTATAGGGTCATCTTCTTTTCTTAAATAGCGATGAGCACTACCCATGTGCATGAGTTTCCAGTTGATATTTGCATTTTGATCGTGAGCGCGCATGGCGTCTTTTAATTCTTGAGTTTTTTCTTCTTCAGGCAGTTGTAAATAACGGCGATAAATATTTGTGTCTTTTACCTCATTTACTATGCGCAAGAATCTAGGTGTGTAACGTTCTTCAAACTGTTTTAGTGTAAGCGTTTTTTCACCAGTATGCATATCTATACCACCTTGTTTCCAGTAACAGTGATTATAAAGTTCTGTGAGGTCTTTGTTTTCGCTTTCGCGGAAGCGTTCTCTAACATCTGGATGCACGACATTAATTAAGTCACTACTATAAAACTCTATCATGCGGAACTGGGCACTCTGGAATCCACTCGCCGGTAATAATGACATGCGGAATTTTAAGAATTGTTCACGTTCCATTCCTTTAATCATTACCTCAAAAGAACTTATTAATATTCCAAAATAACGATTAATACGGCGCATCTTTTCTGCAAAGAAGCTACCGGTTAAGTTCTCATTTTCTATAATCTGTAATTGCTCGTGAATAATTAATTTAAAATAGAGCTCTGTAATTTGATGATATCCTATGAAAATCATCTCATCTGGAAAATGTGTAGAGGGAACTTGTAGACTTAGTAAAGTGTCTAGTCTTATGTAATCCCAGTAGGTAATGTACTGGTCATAAAGCAACCCATCTAGGTAAGAGAGCATGTCTTGCCCAGAATTTTTAAATTTTTTTTCCAGTAACTGGATTCTTTCTGCGATCTCGGGACTGACTTCTTGTGACATGAAACGTTTTAAGGGTTTTACAAAGGTAATGATACTGTAGAAACCTTTAAAACGCTTATTTTAAATTAATACCAGGTAGAATTTATACTGTATTAATGAAAAATATTTTTTGCTGATTATTTAGATATGGTTATGCAAAGAATTTTAAGCTTCTATGAAGTGAAAAATAACTCCATTTATTACAGCGACATTGCAAATACAAAAAGGTATTACTTAGCGATAGTCTTAAATTGATATTTTAATCCTTTAAAAGCATCTAGGTCTGCTGTAAGTGATCCTACGGCTAGTTTTGCTTTAATTTTAAGTGGTATTTTATTCTCATCATCACTGATCCATACGGTAAGACTTTCTTCTTCTTTAAAGACGCGACCTGATTGCACATAAGGCCTAAACTCTAGTGCTGGTATTTTACCAAATTTAGTTCTGATCGTATCGCGACCTAAAAATTTTAATTTAAAATCAAAATTTTCTTTATCAAAGAACATAGGTAATTTAAACTCATCTCCTTCTTTTAATGTAGTGATGTCCACAATAGATCTCAGGTGATAAAAGGCACTCATCATGTCTTGGGTAGAAGGCTCTATATTCATAGTTTCTACCTTGTTGCGCTTTTTATCATTAATCACGGCTGTTCCTGCGACGTGGTTAAAATCTATTTGAATATCTTTAGTGTGTCCGCCTTCATCTATATCACGTATAAATCTATAGGGTTTTACTGTAGTGCGATCTATGTAGGTTTCATAGCGGTCATCTACTTTAAAGAATAGATGTAGTAACCCTGTAGACTTTCCTCTTCCTTTAATATGGTATACTTCTTTACCATCCAGTCTGCCTTCTTTTACATGTAAGGTGGCATAACTGGCGTTAAAAACCCCATAATGGATTCTAAAACGGAACCATTCACCTTTTTTAAAAGCTATTTCTGGTGGAGTAGTTGTAGAGGTAAATGATGTTGTAAAAATGAATATGGTGGATAATATAAGGATGGTCTTTTTCATAATGCTCTTATTTAACAGTACTTTCATGCGGTTTAAACTAGAGATTACAAAACCCGTTCCAAAACTCATTTTCTTTTACTTTTTAGATTTATCCTTCAGGAGCTTCTTCAATGACGGTCTCTACGTGTTTTTCTACTGGAATCGCGTCCTGTTCTTGATATAGACTGTCCACTTCTTCTAGATATTCATACTGCTCATTTTCATAATAGTCATGGTCTTCCTGAGATTCATTATAAGTCTTATTGTTTTTTACTTCTTCTATGACTTCATCCATGTTTTCAAAAATCAAGCTGCCAAAAATGATGAGAAGAATTAAGAAAGCAAAGCAAACTATACCCGATAAAATCACATTTATAATACTAAGCACACGACCTATGCTTACATTCTTATAAGAACTACGGCTATAATTTTCAGGATTTTTTCTATAGGTAGAAATACTCCTGTTTGCCATAACTAGTCCTATGATTCCTATAATGAGTGTTACTATGGCTATAAGACCATAACACCAGCATAGCATCATGAATAGTACAATGCCTATGATACCTAAAGTAAGTACGGTAGAGGCGTTAGGTAACATCTCTTTATAGTAATCGTGCCTGCGGTCGTTTTGAAACTGTGGCTGGTTGTCAGGATTGTTATAGAAAGTTTCTTCCACTGTGGTGTTATTAACTATATAAAGGTTTGTGTAAAAAAGCTACTCTTCTATGACTTCTTCTATTTCTAACTCTAAAGAATCTGTTTCCAGATTCATACTGTCTATTTCTTCTTCATATTCGTACCAGTTATCTTCAGTATCGTCATAGATATTTTCGTCTTCATAGTACTCATCATTATCGGGATTGAAAATGTCATCAAAATCGTTATAATAATAGGTGGAATCAGAGAAGAAACTAAAGAAGCTTAAAATGACAAATAATAAACTTACGATTCCTACCACTAGGTTGAATATTTTTGAGCTATTTACTCTTTTAAGACTACTAGGATCATACTGTTGTGGGTTTTGCTCAAATTTTGAAATACTATTTTGAGCAAGTACAAACCCTATGATACTTAATACAAGTGCTGGGTAATATCCTAAAAAACAACAGCATAGTACACATAATACAGTCGCGATAATTGCGAGCACGAGAGCACTTGGGTCTGCTGGTAATTTAGAACGATAAGGTTCATTATTCCAGTTTTGTGATTCTGGGTTTTGTTGCGGCCTGCTAGTGCTATCGTATTCTGATTGATTTGAATAGCTGTTATCTTCCCAGGATCTATTTTGGTTAGACGTATTGTCGTTTGAATTATTTTCCAATGGAGTTTGTGGTTTCTATAGTTTTATTTTACAAATATAGTAGGTTATTCTAACCAGCTTTTATGGTAATCTTCGTCTGCTATTTCTAGTGCAGCTTTTGTGACTTTTAAAGGTTTAAAAGTGTCTACCATCACGGCGAGTTCTTCTGTTTCTGTTTTTCCTATACTACGCTCTGCAGCACCTGGATGTGGTCCATGAGGAATCCCAGCAGGATGTAAACTTATATGTCCAGCATCTATATCATTACGGCTCATAAAATCACCATCTACATAGTAAAGGACTTCATCGCTGTCTATATTACTATGATTATAAGGTGCTGGAATACTGTCTGGATGGTAGTCATAGAGTCTAGGCACAAAACTACATACTACAAAAGCATCGGTCTCAAAAGTTTGATGTACTGGTGGCGGCTGGTGTATGCGTCCTGTGATGGGTTCAAAATCATGAATGGATAGTGCATAAGGGAAATTGTAACCATCATATCCTACTACATCAAATGGATGTGAGGCATAAACCATGTCAAAAATTTCATCCTGTTTTTTTACTTTTATTAAAAAGTCACCTAACTCGTCATGTGTTTCTAAGGTCTCAGGTCTTCTTAAATCACGTTCACAAAAAGGAGAATGTTCTAATAACTGACCGAACCAGTTGCGATAGCGTTTAGGAGTGTAGATAGGTCTTCTGGATTCTGTTATGAAAAGCCGGTTGTCCTCATCATTAAATCTTAACTGGTAAATAATTCCTCGTGGAATTAATAAATAGTCTCCATATTTAAAATCTAGATTTCCTAAATGAGTACGTAATGTTCCAGATCCTTTATGAATAAATAGCAACTCATCAGCATCTGCGTTTTTATAGAAGTAATCCTTCATGGAGTGCTGTGGTGCTGCCAGTATGATGTTAACATCACTATTAGTAAGAACCACGGTGCGGCTTTCTAGATAGTCAGCCTTTGGTTTTACTTGAAAACCTCTAAACCGGTATGACTTGATATGGTTTTCTAGTGCGATTTCTGGTTTTACAGAGTATTGTCCTTTTATTTCTTTAACCATAGTAGGTCTGTGAACATGGTAAGAGTTTGTGGACATGCCGTCAAAACCTATGGTGCCAAAGAGCTGCTCTGAATACAGTTCACCATCAGGTTTTCTAAAAATAGTGTGTCTTTTAGGTGGGATTTTCCCTAGTTTGTGATAAAAAGGCATAGACTTTTATTTTGTGCATAGCAATTTCGGAAAATTCTTGAGATGATTCCATAGAATGAGGTAATTATTTCTGTACTGTTGTTTAAAATACGCTTTCGCGAAAGCGTACTAAAACTGAAATCCTAGGTTTACATAGAATTCTCCTTGTTTTTGCTGTGGGCTAAAACTGTACTTTAACTCTATAGGTCCTAAAAATGTCTCGAGTCCATAACCTAAAGCATAGCCTGTAAAGCCTTCTGTGCTAAACCAGTCTGATTTTTCAAATAGATAGTCTTCTATTTTAACAGAATTCATACTCAAAATAATGTGGTTCTTTTTGAAGATTTTATAGTCTAATTCAATCAGGCTACTCATTACGGTATTACCACTTAAGCTAATAAAGTCATATCCATAAAAAGGTAAGATATTATTAATGCGTCGCGCCCCATAACCGCCTAAGAAAAAGTCAAAAGAGCTATTACCAGGATCTCCTATGGGTAGCCCTAGTAATACATTACCGCGCAAACTCCATTTACCAAAACGGTGCGCATGTCCTATAGAGACCTGAGCCATCGAGAATTCTTGAAAATTATCACTGCCAGCACCATATAAATAAAGGTGTAAATCACCATTTATTTTCCATCCACTGGATGGGAAAAAGAGGTTATCATAAGTATCATAGAGAATGCTTGAGTAAAGACTCGTGTAGTTGCTGTTTTCAAAAATAGTGCGCTGCTCATTCTCTAAACCAGTATTCAGCGTTTCTGTAAAGAGTCTTAAGGATTTATACTCAGCGCCTACAGTAAAGTTAAAGCCGTTTCCTATTTTAGTTTGTAAATACAGCTGTTGTGTCCAGTCGTTATAATCTAATTCTATGGAATTTACATTTGTATTTATACCGGCAACCTGTTCTGCAAACCGCCCAGGTATTTGTTTTTCAAATTGAATAAATTCACTATGAAGTCCTATGGACCAGTATTTCCCTTTATCTATGTAGTAATTAAAATTATACCTCACATTATCACCTAGAATCACGTCTGCAGACACTACATCGTTACTAAAGAGGACATTTTTTCTAGTAAGGTTTACCAGTGCAGCACTGCGCAGTAATTCATCATAATGAGCACCTAATCTCAAGTAATTACGCACTTTACTTTCTATAACCTCTATTTCAAGTACAGGACCATTTGCAGAGTTAATGATTTCATAGTTGATTTTTGAGAAGTTGCTAGTGGCTTGTAGATTATTAATACCGTTTCTTATGTCAGTATAAGCTACCTTTCCTGGAGTTTTTATTTTAAACCTTCCATTAATAAAAGCTCGAGAATAATTCTTATTCCCTTTTATGTAAACTTGTGCTACATAAATACTATCTGACGTAATGGCTGATAATGGTGGTTTTTTATAATTTTTTATTGCCACTTTTTTAAGTTGATCTATTTTTTTGAGCGCGGCTATTTCTCCTTCATCTATAATTTTTCTACCAGAATCAAAAGAAATTACGGTGTATTTCTCGATATCGGGATGGATGTAAACGTCTGTTAAAGGCGCTTTATCTTTCATAGCCGTTATAGTGCGGTAGTTATTTATTTGAGTAAGAATGTCAAAGGCTCCATCGAGGTTTTCTCTTTTTTTTAAACCATCTTGAACATCTACTCCTATAATAACCTCCATACCTAGAGCACGTAGCTTTTCAACTGGATAATTATCTGTAACGCCGCCATCTATAAAAAGTCTGTTCTCTATTTCTACTGGAGCAAATATTGATGGCAAGGCTCCACTGGCATTTACAGCACGTGGTAAATAACCGCTATCCAGTATCACATCTTCTCCGGTTTCTACGTCTGTAGCAATACAGAAAAAGGGAATGGGTAACTTGCTGAAATCATCGATATCCTTAACGTGAGATAGTAGTCTAGATAGTAAGTTGTAAATGTTTTGTCCTTTACTTAGAGAGCTAGGAACCTGTACTTTAAAGTCTTTAAAAGGTAACGTTACCGCATAGCGTTCATTATCTTTACGTTCAAAATAGGTTTTAGATTTTCGTGGGATATCATCACTTATAATCTCATCAAAGTTGATGGTTTCAAAAATAGAATCTAGCTGCTTTCCTGTGTAACCAGAGGCATATAAAGAACCTACAATTGCGCCCATACTGGTTCCTGCTACATAATCTACCTTAATTCCTAGAGAATCGATCACTTTTAAGGTTCCTATATGAGCAAGTCCTTTGGCACCACCACCAGATAGTACTAGCCCTATTTTTTGTTCTGTAACAGGTTCACTTTTTTGTGCAGTAGAGTAGAACGCTTGCGCATTAATTAGTATAAAAATGATCCATATAATACTACTCTTCTTCATTACTGTAAAAGTCTATAATTTTTTGTGCTCGTGAAACACCTATGATCTCTATAATCTCTTTTTTTGATGCCGCTTTAATTCTTTTAATAGATCTAAAATGTCTCAATAATTCTACTGCTGTTTTTTCTCCTATTCCTGGAATATTATCCAGTTCTGTTTCTATAGCTTGCTTACTGCGTTTGTTACGGTGATGGGTTATCCCAAAACGGTGCGCCTCATTCCTCATTTGCTGGATCACTTTTAAGGTTTCAGAACGTTTATCGAGGTATAAGGGTACAGGATCATTAGGGTAAAAAAGCTCTTCCAGTCGTTTTGCAATTCCTATAATCGTAATCTTTCCTCTCAGTCCTAGTCGGTCCAGTGCTTTTAAACCGCTAGACAGTTGACCTTTTCCTCCATCCACAACTACGAGTTGAGGTAAAGGTTGATCTTCTTCTACCAGCCTGCGGTACCTTCTATAAACCACTTCTTCCATACTCGCAAAATCATCAGGACCTTCTACAGTCTTGATATTAAAATTACGATAATCTTTTTTACTTGGTTTTCCATTCTTAAAAACCACACATGCTGCTACTGGATTAGTTCCCTGAATATTTGAGTTATCAAAACATTCTATATGAATAGGTTCTTTATCAAGTCTTAAATCTGCCTTCATTTGAGCCATTAATCGTTTGACATGACGGTCTGGATCCACAATTTTTATGGTTTTAAACTGCTCCTGGCGGTAGAATTTTGCATTGCGCAAAGAAAGGTCTACGATCTTTTTCTTATCGCCCAGTTGTGGTATAGTTACTTTAATTTCATTACCTAGATCTACTTGGAACGGTACATAAATTTCTTTACACTGCGAGTTAAATCGCTGCCGCAATTCTATAATCGCTATCTCGAGTAATTCTTGATCTGTTTCTTCGAGTTTCTTTTTGATTTCTAGGGTATGTGAGCGCACAATCGCACCATGAGATAGTTGTAGATAATTTACATAAGCATGTGTCTCGTCACTGATTAAGGTAAAGACATCTACATCAGTAATTTTAGAATTTACTACGGTGGATTTAGATTGATATTTTTCTAAAATTTCTAGTTTCTCTTTAATGCGTTGCGCGTCTTCAAACTCCATGTTTGCAGCATGTTCCATCATTTGGGATTCAAAATGCTTAGCGGCATTTTTATAATCTCCTTTAACGATGTTGCGCACGTTATCTATATTACGGGCATAAGCCGTTTCACTCATTAAATTATCACAAGGACCTGCACAATTACCTATGTGGTACTCCAGGCATACTTTATATTTGCCGGCATTAATCTTATGTGCGCTGAGATCATATTTACAGGTACGCAACGGATATAATCCTTTAATTAAATCCAGTAAAGTGCGCACCGTTTTTATACTAGAAAAAGGACCGTAATATTCGCTGCCGTCCTTAATCATTCTACGTGTTAAAAACACCCTTGGGAACCGCTCTTTTTTAATACACAGCCATGGATATGTCTTATCATCCCGTAACATAATATTATATCGCGGATTCCTATTCTTAATAAGTGAGTTCTCCAGTAGCAGCGCATCCATCTCTGTTTCTACGACGATGTGTTCAATAGTCACAATCTTCTTAACCATAGAAGTAATGCGGTAGCTGTCATGGTTTTTTGTAAAATAAGAAGAAACTCGTTTTTTCAAGTTCTTTGCCTTACCTACATAGAGTAATTTATGGTCTTTATCATAGTATTGATAAACACCAGGTGTAGAAGGTAGTATTCTTATTTGAACCTCAAGAGGAGATAATTCCATAGCGATGTAAAGTTAGGAATTTTCTAGTCCACGCTTTTGCGAAAGCGTATTAAAATCAATCTAATTTCTTATCATTTCTATAACGGTTCTAAAGTCTGAATTACTTTAATTTTGAAAATAAAAAAATGGCTAGTTTTAAAGAAATTATTGCAACAGATACCCCAGTACTTATAGACTTTTTTGCTACCTGGTGTGGACCATGTCAAACTATGATGCCAGTGCTGGAAAAACTAAAAGACGAGCTAGGTGATCGTGTGAAAATATTAAAGATAGACGTAGATAAAAACCAAGCGCTTGCCACACAAATGAATGTGCGCGGCGTTCCTGCTTTTATGATTTATAAAAATGGGAAACAAATCTGGAAAGGTAGTGGAGTACAGCCGCTGCATGTCTTGAAGGAACAAGTTGTTAAAGCATAATTGTAATTTAATCCTGTCCGACTAAGATAAAAGACCGCTGTCACTGATAGACTAAAGACTTTATTAAGGAGTTTGAATTTTAGTGCTTTATCAGTTTTATAGTATCGATAAAACATTAATCGGACACTAATGATTGTAATTAAAGTCTGGTAATACTGACTAATTAAGTATGCATTATTTTGTGTTATTTTTTCTTATATCCTTTACTACCATGGCTCAAAGTACCATTTCTACTCAACCGCTTAATGTTCTAGGAACTGCGCTAGAATCTTGCTGTAATGATCCTATGACGGGTTACTGGCGCGATGGTTACTGCCGCACAGCTAGTGAAGATCGTGGTACACATGTGGTTTGTGCAGTAATGACTCAGGAATTTCTAGATTATACAAAGTCACGAGGAAATGATCTTTCTACACCTAATCCTGCATACCGTTTTCCTGGACTACAACCTGGCGATAAATGGTGTTTATGTATTTTAAGATGGCTCGAGGCTGAGAAAGCTGGAGTGGCACCACTTATAAATCTTTCATCCACAGATAGTGCTGCACTTAAGTACACCACACTAGAGCTTTTAAAGAAGTATCAAGTAAAATAAGGTTACTTTTTCCAGTCGTCACTTTTGAGTTTTTTAGCAGCAATAATCACATCCATCCTTGAGATTTGACCTATTAATTTCCCATTATCGGTAACAGGAAAACGTCTGTGACCTGTTTTTAAAAACTGTGTAGCTGCGCATCGCAATATTGAAAACTAGAATACATTTACCTTGTAACTTTAAAGTCATATACCATGGCAAATAAACCAGCAAAGGCTCCGGAAAACTTCGATAAGCCTTCTTCAAAGCCAGCAGCGGCAACGCCTAAGGCTAAGAAACAAGCTCCTAAGAAGTAATTGTTTCTTACAGTGCCCTACGGTGACACTCCACATTAAAACAACTATTAAAAACAAGGCCGTTTTCTTAAAAGAAACGGTTTTTTTATGTGCTTAATTTTTAGGATACTGCAATTCTTTTTGCTGGATCAAATAATTAAATGCAGGACTTCCTTGAGCATCATATATAGTCAGTTTTAAAGATCTACTTCCATAAGGCCCAGTAACCTCTATGATACCAAAGTTATGTTCATAAAACGTTAAACCTTTTACTTGTAAAGTGTTACCTTCATCTCTCGCTTGATGAGTTCCTGCGGTTAATGGTGAACACGTGATATCTATTAAAGGGTAAGCATCTTTGCGTTCTAATCTAGATATTTCAGTATGATGTCTATCACCGCTTATAAATAGAACGCGCTCTATACGTTCTTCATGTAATCGATTTAAAAGGCGTTCCTTTTCACCTGGATAGGTAGCATAATTTTCATACACTGCAGCATCGCTTATGATCTGGCCACCAGTAACGACCACTTTAAAAGAAGCCTTACTAGCTGTTAATGCGTCGATCAACCAGTCTAGCTGTTCTTTACCGAAATAGTCCTTATCCTTATCTATACCTTTATTAGGTGCTCGATGGTAGCGATTATCAAGAAAGAAAAACTCAACATCGTTAAAAGGGAAATGTTGAGTCACACCACCATTACCAGCAGCGTTAGTGTTTAAATTGCCCCAGTAGTCATTAAAAGCGTTTTCAGTAATTTTTTTATGTACATAACTGCGGTCAGAATCATTAGGTCCATAATCATGATCATCCCATGTGGCATAATGGTGCACACTACCTAGCAGTGCCTGTAATTCTGGTAAGGAACGTGTGTTTTTATGTCGGTATCTAATACCTGTCTCTGTTAAAAAATCTGGTGTTCTTAAATAAATGTTATCACCAGACCATAACATCAGGTCAGGATCTTTAGATAGAATACTGTTGAAAATTTCATAATGTCCACCATATGGAGATGGTCTATCGTCTTTTTGATCATTAATAAAGGTGCAAGAACCTATGGCTATTTTAAAATCGGGTGGATTGGTACGGTATTGCCATAAAGTCTGTGTCTGGAATTCTAATTTATAATCTTTAGGAACGTATATATCATTAATGTAAACTTTATAAGTGTAAGTTGCGCCATAAATAACCTCTCGCGGATATAGTTTTGCGATAAAGTCTTCGCTGGCTTGAGTAGTTACCGTTTCAGTAAATCGCATGTCTTCATCACCAGTAAAGTATCCTATTTTTACCTGTGCAGGAGCTTTAGTTTGTACCCATATAAGCGCTTCTCTAAAACCAGAGTAGCCCACCATAGGTCCAGCCTGTAGTAAAGATTCTTGTGCGATAGAAAGACTTGAGATAAAAAGTAAAAGAAGAAGTATCTTTTTCATAGTGGATTTTTAATTTTTTAAAGATCTAAAAAAATTACATAGTCTGTATAAACTTATAGTTAATTATGGACTAGATGTTGTAAAATGTACGCTTTCGCGAAAGCGTAATTAAAAACAATTCATTTAACAATTACTTAAAGTTACATTCTCATAAAATACATGCATATTTGTCCGCTTAATTTATATTAAAATTGTGTCTAAAAAGAAACTCACAATAGGCCGCACTGATCGTGCCGATTTCCCAAAGCTGGAGATCGAAGGGCTTGATATTAAAATAGATACAGGTGCTTATACTTCTAGTATTCACTGTAAAGATATCCAAGAAGATAATGGTGTTCTTCTTGCCACCTTACTCGATGAGGCCCATGAACAGTATCATGGGAAACAAATGCGATTTGAGGAATATGAAATTACCAGTGTGCGCAGTAGTAATGGGAAGTCTGAGTTGCGTTATGAAGTGCAAGCAAATATTAGGCTATTTAATAAGCTGTGGAAAATCTCTTTAACACTTAGTAATCGTGAAGAAATGCGATATCCTGTTCTTATAGGACGCAAGTTTTTATCATCTAAATTTATTGTTGATCCTGAATTACAGGATGTTTCTTATCTTCAAGGCCTACATGAAAATTAATATACTATCACGCGGTAAAACGCTATACAGCACAAAAAGAATGGTGGAAGAGGCGCAAGCCGCTGGTCATCAAGTAAAAGTAATCGATCCCTTAAAATGTGATATCAAACTAGAAAAGCAAAAGCCTACGGTTTATTACAAAGGAGAACGATTAGAAAAGCCTGATGCCATTATACCACGCATAGGAGCTTCTATAACCTTTTATGGCACTGCGATTGTACGCCAGTTTGAGGCTATGAATTCTTTTACTACGGTAAGTTCTCAAGCGCTAGTGCGCAGTAGAGATAAATTACAGAGTTTACAACGACTTTCTAGCGCTGGTGTAGGTATGCCTAAAACCGTTTTTACAAACTTTGGTAAGCATACAGATTCCATTATTCAAATGGTAGATGGTCCTCCGGTGGTTATTAAAGTGCTGGAAGGAACTCAGGGAATAGGAGTAAACCTTGCCGAAGATTTTGAAAGTGCACAAACTATTCTGGAGGCTTATAATACCATGGAGTCTCGTGTGATTGTGCAAGAGTTTATTAAAGAAGCTGGTGGAGCAGATTTAAGAGTCTTTGTAGTAGGTGATAAAGTGGTAGGAGCCATGAAGCGACAGGCTATGGAAGGAGAGTTTAGATCTAACTTACATCGTGGTGGAACGGCTCAAAAGATTAAACTATCCAGAGAAGAAGAGTTAACAGCTATAGCTGCTGCTAAGTCGCTAGGGCTAGGAGTTTGTGGAGTAGATTTGTTACAAAGTGCACGAGGTCCTTTAGTGCTAGAAGTAAATTCTTCTCCTGGACTAGAAGGAATAGAAGGAGCTACTCAATATAACGTAGCTCGGGAAATTATTAAATTTATAGAGGAAAGCGTTTAATGTCCTTGAAGTCCATAAATATTTTAGACACTGAGATCAAGCCTGGTCATAGTTATAAGCTCAATTTTAATATTGCAAAGCTTTATACATCTACGACCATAGAGGTTCCTGTGATTATAAGACGAGCAAAAAAAGCTGGTCCTGTAGTTTTACTCACTGGTGGTTTGCATGGTGATGAAATTAACGGTATTGAAGTCGTGCGTCAAATGATAGCCAAAGGCTATAATAAACCACTTACTGGTACCATTATTTGTATGCCTGTTCTTAATATTTTTGGATTCCTTAACATGAAACGCGAGTTTCCTGATGGGCGTGATTTGAACAGGAGTTTTCCTGGTTATAAATCGGGTTCACTTGCTGGTAGGTTTGCTTATCAGTTTGTGCATGAGATTTTACCACATGTAGAAATTATCATGGACTTTCACACTGGTGGTGCACAGCGTTTTAATGCGCCACAAATGAGAGTAGATCCTAACTTTGAAAAATCTCTAGAGTTAGCCAAAGTTTTTAAAGCTCCTTTCTTAATACACAGCGGTAAATTAAAGGGAACTTTAAGAAATACCTGTATGGAATTAGGTAAGGCTTATTTATTATATGAAGGAGGCAAATCTTTTGAAAGTGATAAAGAGATTGTAAAAGTAGGTGTGCAAGGTGCAAAACGAGTGTTACATCATTTAGGAATGTTAGAAGATTCTTTTGAGACTTCTCCAGAGGTGCCTGATAGTATTGTTGTTAAGCAAACTAAATGGTTAAGAGCCTCTTACTCTGGACTCTTTCATCCTAAAGTACCTTATGGGAAATATGTAGATAAAGGAGAATATATCGCTACTATTACTGATCCTTATGGATCTTTTAGACACAAGGTGAAATCTAATCAAACGGGATACATCATTAATGTAAACCAAAGCCCTATGGTTTATCAAGGTGATGCGATTTTCCATATCACTTCTCAAGATGTTAAAAAACGAACTAAGAAATAAATTCAAGAAGTTGCGTTCTCAACTATCTCCTAAACAAGTAGAAGATTACAGTTTAGACATAGCAAATCAATTGCTATCATTAGATATTTGGGATCATAATATGTATCACCTGTTTTTATCTATAGAACAACAAAAAGAGGTTCAAACAGATTTTATCTTACACATCCTTCAAGGAAAGGATAAAAATGTTATAGTATCTAGAAGTAACTTTGAAGACTATAGCATGAAACATTATTTGCTTACTGATAATACCGTTCTTAAAACTAATAAATGGGGAATACCTGAGCCTAGTGATAATGGTATATTAATTTCAGAAGATCTACTGGATGTGGTTTTTATTCCATTGCTAGCTGGTGATACTAATGGAAATAGAATAGGATACGGAAAAGGCTTTTACGACCGGTTTTTAAAAAAATGTAGACCTAACACTTTAAAAATAGGTTTGTCATTTTATCATCCACTTACCACCACTATCACACCACATAAAGATGATGTTCCACTGAACATAATGGTCTGTCCTGATCAGGTTTTCTTTTTTGATAGTGCTGTTGATACCAATAATAACAATTAATATCAGATTCAATTTATTTGAACGACATTATAAACACAAATAGGTATTAGATTTTTGGTCCTTTAAAAGCAAATCGGTGTTACACGTATTAAAGTGTGGTATTCCATCGGTTTTTTTGAAAAGGTATAAAGGTTTGAATATTAGTTTGTTAAAGTTAAAAAATGGCGTATCTGGAACAACTAAGTATCAACACTAAAACTGTAAAGATGCTATTCAGATACTTTTGATTGAGTATCAGGAAACGCCTTTTTACTAAATAAGATTAGTAAAGCAACACCTACAGTAATTGCAGAGTCAGCTATATTAAAAATGGCATTGAAAAAAGAAAAAGTTTTTCCACCTACCCATGGCATCCATTCTGGCCAGGTCCCGTCAAATAGTGGAAAATAAAGCATGTCCACTACATGGCCATATCCTAGAGCAGCATAACCACCAGTTTCTGGAAAGGCTGTTGCTACAGAGCCGTGGTAGCTTCCTGAAAAAATCACACCGTAGAAAATGGAATCGATTATATTTCCCAAAGCTCCAGCAAAAATAAGGGCTATAGATATGATTAATATTTTATGGCCATTCTTTTTAATACTGTTCCAAAGCCAATACCCGATACCAAAAACTGCAAAAATTCTAAAAACGACTAGGATTAATTTGCCATATTCACCTGGGATCTCTGCGCCCCATGCCGCTCCAGCATTCTCATAAAACATGAGCTTGAACTTATTGAGGTCATAAATAGGGTTATTAGAATCTGTAGTAAGAGTGTAATTGAGCTTTATATAGATCTTACTAATTTGATCTATGAGTAGCACTATGAGTATAATTAGAATAGCTTTAGATAACTTCATTAGTTGCTTTTGTGTTGAGACAAAAATACTACTTAATCCTTAATAGTAATAGAACCGTGTATGGTTTCTATCTTATGTGAGTTACTCTTCATATTCTTCAGTTGGGCAGGTTTAATCGTTCCGTTCTTAGAGTTTATTTGTACCGTTGTTTCTGGATTAATAATATTGACATCTGCATAAACCGTTATGATATGAAATGGAGATCTAACAGTACTCAGCTCGCAATCTCCAGATTCTATATTGATAAACAGGTTTTTATAATTACCGGTTACTTTTAAAAAACAAGATCTCGCTGTAAGTTGAACATCTAGACCTTCAGGAAGATAAAGCTTAGCTTGATCATCTATAATTTTATGAGCACTTAGCTTATCTTGAGGGAATTTAAAGCTAGCATGAAATGGATCGCTTATCTGTAGCGTGTCATTTATAATACTTGAATTTAAGGTTAAGGCGTTTTTGTATTCTCCACCTTGACTATCGGTAATTCTTATGGATTGTGAATCTGTAGTAACTATTTCAAGTTCTATGGTAGATTCTAAGTTGATATTTACAGTCGTAATCTTAGAGTTTTCAAAGATAATATCGCTGGAATTGCGTTGAGAATACGCTTTCGCAAAAGCGAATATCACCATAATAATTGCCATAAAAAAACTCCTGTTCATTATGGAATACTGTCGTAATGTAGCCATAATAAAAAGGAGTTTTATAAAGAAATGCCGCCTTAGTTTAAGACTGCATATTTTTTGCTTCTATGCTCAATGTTGCGTGAGGAACTAATTCCAGGCGTGCTTTTTTAATTTTTTTACCAGTGACACGGCATATTCCATAAGTCTTGTTTTCAATACGTATTTGAGCATTTTTCAAATCTCTTATGAATTTTTCTTGTCTTATAGCCAGCTGTGAACTGGTCTCCTTACTCATTACTTCACTACCTTCATCAAATGCTTTAAATTGTGGAGCGGTATCATCTGTTCCATTATTTGCATCATTCATGTAAGCACTTTTAATAAGTTCCAGCTGCTTGGTTGCTTCGTCTAGCTTTTCTTGTACTTTATTCTTAAAATAAGCGAGGTCAGCATCGCTATATCTTTCTTTTTCTGAGGTGTTACTCATGTTCTATAATTTTTTAATCTGTATACTGGTTACAATATCGTCAAATTCAACAATCGTACCATTATCTACAGTTTGTGTTACTGTTAAATCATCGGCCAGCGTTTCATCTTTAATGTATTGCTCATTTGATGCAACGGCTTCGTCAATCTCCTCATGCGATTGTATCGTAATATGGATACGATCTGTTACCTCGAGTCCTGAGTCTTTTCTTATGTTTTGAATACGATTTACAAGCTCTCTTGAAATCCCTTCCTTTTTAAGCTCAGGTGATATCGTTACATCGAGTGCAACGGTTATTCCAGATTGATTTGCTACCAGCCATCCTTCTATGTCTGATGATGTTATTTCCACATCTTCAGCGGTTAAGATAATATCAGAACCGTTAATGTTTATGTTAATTTCACCATTTTTTTCTAACAATGCGATGTCGTCCTGTTGAAAACTTTTAATCTTACCAGCGATTTGCCCCATATCCTTACCGAATCTAGGTCCCAAAACTTTAAAATTAGGCTTGATTCCTTTTACTAGAATACCACTCGCATCATCTATAATTTCAATCTCTTTTACGTTTACTTCACTTTTAACTAGGTCAGCAATCGCTTCGATCTGTGCTTTATCTCCAGCATCGAGTACTGGGATCATTATGCGCTGTAACGGTTGGCGTACTTTTATGCTTTCTTTTTTACGTAAGGATAGCGTAAGGCTCGATATAACCTGAGCTTTATGCATTTTCTCTTCTAGCGCGCTGTCTATTATAGTTTCATCTGCCGTAGGGAATAAAGCTAGGTGAACACTTTCGCTGGCATCACTTTCACATACACTGGTTAAGTCTCGGTACAATTGATCCATAAAGAATGGAGCGATAGGAGCACCTAATTGAGCGACTGTTTTTAAACAAGTATATAAGGTTTGATAAGCGGCTATTTTATCATGCTCATAAGTTCCTTTCCAGAAACGTCTTCTACATAATCGCACGTACCAGTTACTTAAATTTTCAGTCACAAAAGTGGTGATGGCACGAGCTGCTTTAGTAGGTTCATAATCTTCATAAAAAGCAGTGGTGTCTTTTATCAGAGTATTCAATTCTGATAAAATCCAGCGGTCTATTTCTGGGCGATCGGTTAATGATATTTCGCTTTCTTTTGAGTTCGCTTTCGCGAAAGCGGAATCAGAAGAAGCCTGTGCCGCATTTATTGCGGTACGAAGCGGAAATCCATCAACATTTGCATACAGACTAAAGAATGAGTAGGTATTATACAAGGTGCCAAAAAACTTACGCTGTACTTCCTGAATTCCATCGGTATCAAATCTTAGGTTGTCCCAAGGATTTGCGTTACTCACCATATACCAGCGCGTAGCATCTGCACCGTATTTTCCTAAGGTGTCAAATGGATCCACGGCGTTTCCTAGACGTTTGGACATTTTCTGTCCGTTTTTGTCTAAAACTAGTCCGTTTGAGACCACATTTTTATACGCCACATCATCACTGATCATGGTTGCGATCGCGTGCAGTGTGTAGAACCATCCACGAGTCTGGTCCACACCTTCGGCAATGAAATCTGCTTTACGTAGCTGATTTTCTACTAGTTCTTTATTTTCAAAAGGGTAGTGCCATTGTGAATACGGCATCGATCCACTGTCAAACCATACATCAATTAAATCTGCCTCACGTGTTAGTTTTTCACCATTCTTTCCTACTAGGAAAATCTGATCTACCACGTTTTTATGAAGATCTACCAGGTCGTAGTTTTCTTCACTCATATCACCAGCTTTAAATCCTGCAAATGGATTTGTAGTCATAAAACCAGCGGCGATTGATTTTTCAATTTCAGTCATTAATTCTTCTACAGAACCTATGATGACCTCTTCAGTTCCAGTTTCATTTCTCCAGATAGGAAGTGGAATTCCCCAAAAACGAGAACGTGATAAGTTCCAGTCGTTAGCATTTGCCAGCCAGTTGCCAAAACGTCCTTCTCCAGTAGATTTAGGTTTCCAGTTGATGGACTTATTTAGCTCATGCATGCGATCCTTAAACTCAGTTACTTTAATGAACCAGCTGTCTAGCGGATAGTACAATACTGGTTTGTCAGTACGCCAGCAATGCGGATAACTATGCACGTATTTTTCTACTTTAAAAGCACGATTTTGTTCCTTTAATGAGATCGCGATATCTACATCTACACTACGTTCTGGAGCATCGTTTTTAAAGTATTCATTCTTCACAAATTTTCCACCTACGTGTGGTAATTCTTCGCGGAATTTCCCTTGCAGATTTACTAATGGTACTGGATTATTATTTTCATCCAGAACCAACATCGGTGGAATAGGTGGTGTTGCTTGTTTTGCTACCAGTGCATCATCTGCTCCAAAGGTAGGTGCTGTATGCACAATTCCTGTTCCATCTTCGGTAGTTACAAAATCACCTGCAATTACCCTAAAGGCATCTTGGGCGTTTTCATAAGGTGTTGCATAATCTAGCAATTGCTCGTAGCGCAAGTTGACTAAATCTGCGCCTTTACATGATGCTAATATTTGATACGGTATTTTCTTGTCACCTAGTTGGTAGTTTTGTTTCGCTTTCGCGAAAGCGGAATCATCCTCAACCTGTTCATATTTTTTACCAAATTGATAACTCACTAGCTTTTCTGCTAGGATCACTTGCATTGCCTCGCCCGTATATTGGTTAAAAGTTTCAACGAGTACGTAGTCGATTTTAGGACCTACGGTAAGTGCGGTATTAGATGGTAAAGTCCATGGCGTCGTCGTCCATGCTAGGAAAAACACTTCGCCGCTGGTTGCAAAAGGTAATTTGCTAGGATCGGCCACTTTAAATTGTGCGGTAACTGTGGTATCCGTAACGTCCTGATAAGTTCCTGGCTGGTTCAACTCATGCGAACTCAATCCAGTTCCAGCGGCAGGAGAATACGGCTGAATCGTGTATCCTTTATAGAGCAAATCTTTGTTGTAAATCTGCTTTAAGAGCCACCACACACTTTCCATGTATTTAGGTTTATAGGTGATGTATGGATCTTCCATATCTACCCAATATCCCATGTCATCAGTCACCTTACTCCAGATGTCTGTATATTTTAATACGGCATCTTTACAGGCCTGATTGTATTCTTCAACACTAATCTTTTTACCGATGTCTTCCTTAGTAATTCCTAGTGCTTTTTCCACACCTAATTCCACCGGAAGACCGTGCGTGTCCCATCCAGCTTTACGATTCACCTGATAACCTTGCTGGGTTTTAAAACGACAGAATAAATCTTTTATCGTTCTTCCCATCACGTGGTGAATTCCAGGTAATCCATTTGCACTAGGCGGACCTTCAAAGAAAATAAAAGGTTCCTTTCCTTCACGAGTCGTCATGGACTTGTTGAAGATGTCGTTCTCTTTCCAAAACGCTTTAATACGCTCATCTACTTCTGGAAGATTTAAACCTTTGTATTCGTTGAATTTATTACTCATTGCACGGGTGTTTTATGGCTGGCAAAAGTACGAATTATTCTTTTCCTAACGGCAGACTTATGTCTGGTGTTAGGTAAGGTGCGAGATATCTTTTATCAGTGTTTTTTTTCTTACTTTTAAGTTATGTCCCGCAATAATCTACAGCTTTCAATCCATCATTCCCACTTCAACTGCATCCGTTTAATACGATCTGCAAGCTTTTCACTAGATAACTTTTCGCGTAAGCGGTCTGTGATAATAGGGAAGGAGAATGGTGTAGGTTTCTTGCAGTGTTTCCAGATGATTTCTTGATGAGCGATGCGTTCCATAGCACTGCGTAAACGATATTCTTCAATCTCGTGTTCGTAGGTTTCTGTATAGGCTTGCTGGAAGAGTAAGTTATCAGGTTCGTTATCTCTAAACACTTCAAACAATAACTGACTGCTGTTTTGAAGGTGTTTTGCCTTTACTGCTTTACCAGGAAAACCGGTAAAAACTAATCCAGCGATGACGGCAATGTTCCTGAAACGACGTCTGGCGAGTTCTGTACCGTTAATGCTGGCTAGTACATCTTCCTTGAGCATTTCTGGAGTCAGCAAGTTGTTATCTAGTACTTCCTGCATATCAAATGGCTGGTCGCTTAAGAGTTCAAATCCATAATCATTAAAAGCGAGCGAAAATGTAATAGGTTGCAGCAAACTAATCCTGTAAGCGAGTAATCCACTCATGGCCATGTGAACTTGTCGTCCTTCAAAAGGATAAAACACGGTGTGGTATCCTTCTCTGGTTTTAAAAGTTTCAATAAGGAATTGATCACGATTAGGAACGATACTTTCTAATTGCTGTCGCTGGATGATATCGCGTAAGGCTTTGATTTCTGGACTGCGTTTGTTACCTGATTGAAAATGTTGCATCTCATCACGTAGTAATTCGCCTAATTGCGAACTCAGCGGTAAACGGCTTCCTTGCCAGTTTGAAACTTTGCCCGTTTTACGAGTAGAATTGCGCACTTGTGCGATCATTCCTTTTAAGCGAACAAACTCTAGTGTCCTACCTGCAAAAATAAACACATCACCACGTGACAACTGACTTATAAAGTATTCTTCAATACTACCTATGTAGCCACCAGTAACATATTTCACGGTAACGTCTGTTGCGGTAACAATTGTTCCCATTTGCAATCGATGGCGCATAGCGATGGCACGACTGTCTATATAATAGCGTCCATCTGTATCAATGACTACTTTTTTATACTCATCATAATTATGTAACGAACTAGAACCATGAACGATGAAATTGAGGCACCATTGCCATTCATCTTCTGTGATTCCTTGAAAACAAAAGGTAGATTTCACTTGCGGAAACACTTTATCAGGATAAAAACCACCAGACACCGCTAGCGTGCATAAATATTGAATCAGCACATCATAGCAATTCAAATAGGGCAATCGATCTTCAACGGCTTGAGTTGTTACGGCTTTTTGCAATGCCGTGGCTTCTATTAATTCTAGTGCATGAGTTGGTAAAAAATAGATCACACTAGTCTCACCAGGTCTGTGACCAGAGCGACCAGCACGTTGTAAAAAGCGCGCTACACCTTTGGGTCCACCTACTTGAATAATGGTTTCTACTGGAGTAAAATCTACACCTAAATCCAGTGACGAAGTACAAACGCAAGCTCTTAAACTTTCATTACGTATCGCATTTTCTACCCAAATTCTAGTTTCTTTATTGATCGATCCGTGATGCATCGCCACCTCACCAGCATATTCTGGATAATTAGTCATTAATGCCTGAAACCAAAGCTCACACTGCGCTCTCGTATTGGTGAATATCAAGGTGCTTTTGCTAGAATTAATGATTTCAGTGACTTCTTTAAGTAGGTGTAATCCTAGATGACCACGCCATGGAAAACGATCCATCGATTGTGGAATGATGGACTTTACGGTGATGTCTTTTTTGATATTGGCTTTGATGAGCACGCTTTCGCGAAAGCGTAATCTATCAATATCACTGCTTTCATGAATCATTTCAGGAATGCCTAACAGCACATCTCTAGCCTGATCTAGATTTCCTATCGTTGCGCTAATTCCCCAAATACGTAAGTTTTTTGAGATGGCACGCAATCTGGAAATTCCTAGTTCCATTTGCACGCCACGTTTAGTTCCTAGCAGTTCGTGCCATTCATCTACTACAATGGCTGTGCAGTCTTTGAACACCTTTTCATGATCTTTTGTGGAAAGCAACAAATGCAGGCTCTCTGGAGTAGTGATGAGCAAATCTGGCATGGATTTTTTTTGTGCATTACGTTCTTTAGTAGACGTATCGCCAGATCTAATTCCTACGGTAAATGGTAATCCTATTCCATCTACAAATTTTTGTGAGGTCTGAGCGATTTCCTGCGAAAGTGAACGCAAAGGCGTAATCCAGATCGCTTTTAAACCTTTTTTAGGTGGCTTTTTATAGTCTGGATGTTGTTTAATGTAATTCAGTACAATCGCTACCCAAAGCGCATACGTTTTCCCACTACCAGTAGGAGCGTTGAGCAAACCGTTTTTACCTGATAAAAAGGCGTTCCATGTTTTTTTTTGGAACGGAAAAGCCTTCCAGCCTTGTTGCTGGAAGTAATCCTCAGCGATATGGAAGAGGTCTTTTTTATTCATCACTTAAAAGTCCACCATGGGCAGGAATGAGTGCTTTTAAATCATCTAAAGTATTTGCTTCTTCCATAGGTTTATCCTGTCGCCATCTCACGATTCTAGGAAATCGAGTTGCTACACCTGACTTATGTCGTTTACTAGGCGCAATACCTTCAAAAGCGATTTCAAAAACATGATGTGGTGTTACAGATCTAACAGGACCAAAACGTTCCAAAGTATTCTTTTTAATCCACGCATCTATCTTTTTAAACTCAGCATCCGTGAGTCCTGAATAGGCTTTTGCAAATGTTACTAGCTCGCCATCTTGCCATAGTCCAAAGGTGTAATCGGTATATAAATTGGCACGTCTTCCATGACCACGCATGGCATAAGTAAGCACGGCGTCGATGGTTAACGGATCTACTTTCCATTTCCACCAGTCGCCTTTTTTACGACCTACTAGGTATGGACTGTCTTTACGTTTCAACATGAGGCCTTCTGATTTACGCTTTCGCGAAAGCGATCTCTCTACAGCCATTTCTTCCCAACTTTTGAAATTCATGGTTTCTGAGAGTAGAATTGGTGCTTCGTTTGAATTTGAACTTGAACTCGAACTTGAAAAGGAAACTTTTTCTGTCTCGCTACGCTCGCTTTCTTTATTGTTATTCCGCACGTGATGCGGAATCTGTTTGTCATTATTTTTAATATCAATAAGTAACTGCTCTAACAGATTTCTACGCTCTATAAAAGGCTTTTCCCTAATGTCTTTTCCTTGCCATTCCATTAGATCATAAGCCATGATGATTACCGGAACATCTTCTAATAATTTTTTCCCTACGGTTTTACGGCCTATGCGTTTTTGTAGATCGTTGAAGTTAAGAATTTCGCCATTTTTATAGGGTAAAATCTCTCCATCGATGACGGTACCATCAGGTATCTTTCCTAAAAAAGCTTGAAATTCTGGGTATTTATCAGTTACTAATTCCTCGCCACGAGACCAGACAAAGAGTTCATTTGCACGTATGATGGTTTGGGATCGTATGCCATCCCATTTATGCTCTGCCCTCCATTGCGATACATCGCCTAGATCTGATACTTCATCTTCAACGGCATAAGCGAGATAGAACGGATACGGTTTACCACGCATAGCGACTTCATTATCTTCATAAATCAATTCTTTAAAGGTGGTGTTTTCTCCCGTCCAGCTTCCCATTAATTTATGAGCGAGTACATCTTTATCTATTCCGGTAGCTTGTGCTAATGCACGAGTCATTAACTTTTGTGAAACACCTATTCTAAAACCACCAGTCATGATTTTATTGAAGCAAAACCGCTCGTAATAATTCAGCTTGAGCCAGTTTTCCTGTAAGTATGCTTTTTTATCAGCTTCATCTTTTGCACGTAATTCAATCAATTCTTGAATGATTTGTGCGAGTGATTTATCGCTACTTTCATTAGTTGTGGGAAGAATGAGTGCAATGGTTTCGGCTAGATCGCCTACAATATGGTACGATTCCTCAAATAACCACATAGGAATACCGCTTATGTCTGTTGCCCATTCTCTCATCAGTGTAGTATTCGCTGGTCGTTTAGGACGACGATGAGATAGAATCGCAATGGTCCATAGTTTATCATCATCTGGCGCGGTTTTAAAGTAATCTGTAAGTGCGGTGACTTTTAGATTTGTTTTATTGGTGCCATCAATGGTGCGTATGAGTTGGGCAAATTGTTTCATGGCGCTTCGACTATTGTTTCGGCGGAAAGCGTTCCGCCGTTACTTTCTTCAGCGCTGTTTTCGTCACTGGTTTCTCCTTCATACTGTGTGCGTTCGCTGATGGCGTTGAGTTCTTTTTCTTCGCGCAGGTATCGAGCAAAAATCTCTTGATAGCCATGAGTCGTAATCACGTTTTCACAACCTGTGGCGTCTATACTTTCTAGTAATCCATCCCAATCGCAATGATCTGATAAAACAAATCCCTTATCCATCGCTCGCCTGCGTCTCGCACCACGGAAAGTCATCCAGCCACTAGTACTTGCAGTCACATAAGGAACCATTTTACGCATCCATGATGATCCATGTGCGCTAGGTGGCGCGACAACAATATTTCCTGCGATTTCTTCCTTAGTAGTGTCTCTAGTGATCAAATACGTAGGCGGAAAATCAATGAGTTCTCTAAGAACTTCGGTCATTTTATAAACGGCACCATGACAATAAATTTTCATTTGAGAAGTGTCGAGATGTTTGATGAGCCGTTGTGCTTTTCCTAGCGAATAAGCAAATAGGATAGAGGTCTTACCATCTGCATGGTTTTGTGCACACCAGGTGTTTACATCATGCATGACTTGGGATTGTGGTTGCCATTTAAATGCTGGCAATCCAAAGGTACATTCCGTAATAAATGTGTCACATTTTACAGGTTCATAAGGAGTGGAAATCCCATCATCTTCGGTTTTATAATCGCCTGTGAATACCCAAACTTCGTCGTTGTGTTCTACACGTATCTGACTAGATCCTGGTATGTGTCCCGCAGGATGGAATGAAAATTTTACGTTGTTGATGAGCAAGTTTTCGCCGTGAGCGATACCTGAAACATTAATATCTCCTAATCGATGCGTAATGATAGGTACGTTATCATGATGGGTAATGTATTTTTTGTGTCCCCATCTAGAATGATCAGCATGTCCGTGTGTTATGAGTGCCTTATCTACTGGTCGCCATGGATCTAGATACACGCCAGCGACATCGCAGTAGATTCCTTTTTTAGTAAATTGAAGTAAGGGTTTGCCCATTGCCTAAAATTAAGCACTGAAAAGGTAACACCTTGCTGTATTAAGAGAATTTTATTAAAGGTTAATAGTGTCAGTTTCTTCTAGATCGAGTTCTAGTTCTTCAAGATTTTTTATAAGATCTTTATCTGATTTTTCCAGTTCATAAGCTTCCATGATTTGGATTTTAAACTGGTCTAGGGCTAGTATGAGCTGGTCAAAACGTTTTTGTTGCACCATGGTTTCATGCCTATTATGAGTGAGTAAGGCATGGTAAGCTTTTACTCTTGTTTCTAGAACTTTTAATCGTGATTTAACGGGCTGACTGGTCCACTTTTCTGGAATACTCGCCACCATATCATCTATGGTGCTGTTTAAACGCAATGCTGCAGCCGTACTGTGGTCAAAATTCTCCAGTTCTGTAATGAACTTTTGGTAAGCAATCCATGAGTTTGCCGTTTCTGTGGCCTTGCCACTTACTTGCATCTGGGAAATTGCTGGATCAAAGGTTAGTTCTTTTTTTTCTTCTATTATGGGAGGTGTTTCTTGAGAGTCACCGCAAGAAACTAAGAATATGAATAAAATTGTATAAACGTATCTCATAATCATAATTAGAACTACAAAGGTGCTATTATTATTATAATTAATCTGTGTTTTAAATAGGTTTTAATAAACACGCTTGCGCGAAAGCGGGATTGTCAAAATCTTAATTTTTAAAAGGAAATATTAAGAAATTCAGAAAATAGAGTTGCTATATTTACCAACTTTAAACTAGAAAAAAGTCATGAAAATACTGATAATAGGTGCTTGTGGTCAAATAGGAACAGAACTTACTATGAGATTACGTGAGCTATACGGAAATGAAAGTGTAATAGCTGGTGATATAAGAGAAGGAAGCGATGAGTTGATGAATTCTGGGCCTTTTGAAATTCTAGATGCTATGGATAGGGATTCTATCGAGGATGTATGCTTGCATTATGAGATCAGTGAGGTCTACCTTATGGCTGCGATGCTAAGTGCAACGGCAGAAAAGTACCCTAAAAAAGCATGGAATCTTAATATGGATTCTCTTTTTCATGTCTTAAATCTAGCGCGAGAAGGAAAAATAGAAAAGATTTTCTGGCCGTCTAGTATTGCTGTTTTTGGGCCTACTACTCCTAAGGAAAACACACCACAGCAAACTATAATGGAGCCGAGTACCGTTTATGGTATTTCTAAACAAACTGGTGAGCTCTGGTGTGAATACTATCATAATAAGTATGGAGTAGATGTGCGTTCTATAAGGTACCCAGGATTAATTTCATGGAAAACGCTTCCTGGTGGTGGTACCACAGATTATGCGGTAGAAATATTTCACGAGGCACTGAAAAACAATCATTATGATTGCTTTTTAAGTGAAACAACTAATTTACCAATGATGTTTATGGAAGATGCTATTAAAGCAACTGTTTCTATCATGCAAACTAAACCAGAAAATGTAAAACAGCGCAGCTCCTACAACCTGGCAGGGATGAGTTTTACACCACAAGAAATCGCTACCGAGATCCAAACGCATTTAAAAGATTTTACCATTAATTACAAGCCAGACTTTAGACAGGCAATTGCAGACAGCTGGCCAGGTTCTATAGATGATAGTGAGGCTAGAAAAGACTGGTCCTGGAATAATGATTATGACCTTAAAAAAATGGTTATAGAGATGATAGATAACCTAAAATAAGTCTCAATATCACTAGTAGTGTTTCTTATATTTGCGTTATTAAATTAAAGTTATGTCATTCTCAAGTCTATTTGAATCTGGTGCAAGTGCCAGAAATAAAAGTCATTTTGCTACCATAGTAGCTTTGGCAAAGTCTAATAATATTATTTCTCCCGAGGAGACGTCAGTTTTACAGCGTTTAAAGTCTAAGTTAGATATTTCAGACTCAGACTACGATGTTATATTAAAGGATCCTGCTGCATATCCCGTTACTCCTCCTACAGATAGTGAAGAGCGCATACAGTGGTTACATGATTTATTTAAAATCGTTTTTGCAGACCACAATATGGATGAAAATGAGCATAAATTATTAAGAAGATATGCTACTGCAATAGGTTACAACGATGAAGATGCTGCATATCTAGTACAGCGTTCTGTTGAGATATTTTCAGGCCATTTAAACCTAGAGGATTATAGATACTTACTGAATAAAGATCGTTAGTAAATAAAGATTATTTAAACTTTTTAAGATTGAGCCTTTTATAGATGGTGTTTGTTAACTCGTCATCTGTATAAGGCTTTTTTATGACGTCTTTACAACCAGCTTTGCGCAACGCGGCTATGTCTTCTGGAGCTGTTTGTGTAGTAACTCCTATGATCGGGATTTTTTTATTGTGGTCGTTTGCAAACTCCTTAATAAGGCTTATAAGTTCTATGGTGTCTAATTGAGAAATAGAAGAAGACATGAGGATAAGGTCATATTCATCATTTTCAACGGCACCTAATAAGTTCTTAGGGTCTGTAAATACTTGTGTGTCAAAATTCCCTGTGCTTACCAGGATTTTTAGTGCTGTCATTTTAGAGACACTATTTTCCTCAGCAATAATAGTTCTGATTTTTTCTGAAAGCTGTACTTTAGGTTTAGTTTTCTTTTCAACTTGCTCTTCAATTTCTTCGTCGTGAATGGGAAAGGATAGTTTAAGATTAGCAACCTGCGTGGTACCACCATTTTCACAGTGTTTTATGCGAATATCTCCATCCATGAGTTGCGCCAGTTCTCTTGCGATTGAAAAACTAAGCCCAGTAGTTTTCTCAATATCTCCATGACCTATTGAGGTGTAGTTTTCTAGTTTTGGATCACTAAGAATATCTGGTATGATCCCTTCATTATTAGTTACCTCTATTCTTAGACTTACTTTATTTGCTCGTCTTTGATTTTCTTGGATGTTAATTTCTATGCTATCTCCTTTATTATGTTTTAGGGCGTTATCAATAAAATTAGTAATCACCTGTTCAAACCTTCTCTTATCTCCTATGATGGTTTTAGGGACGTTTGTATCAATATTTACCTTAAAGTTTAAATCAAGATGACTTGTGGTATAGTTAAGTTGAAGGTTTTTAAGAAGTTTGCGTAAAGAAAAAGGAGCGTTTTCTAGGGATAACGAACTGTTTTTTAAAATGGATAAATCTAAAATATCGTTTAATATACCTCGTAATTTTTCACTCTGGCTTTTTATAGCCTCTATAAGCATTTGTTGATCTAGGTTAATGTCTTTTTTCATTAACATGGAAGAGAAAGAACTTATTAAAGTAAGTGGATTTCTTAATTCATGAGAAAAGTTAGCTATAAACCTATTTTTAAATTCTTCTTGTTCTTTTAAAAGTTGATTTTTTAACTCTAATCTTTCTTGAAATATTAGAGATTCATTTCTTTTTTGTGTCATGACTTGAACACGCTTGTAAAAATCAGTTCCTTCTCTGAGTATAATGACTGCGGTGTGGTCGTCATTTAAAATGAAGTCTATATCAAAAATACGGTCTTCAATATGAATACATTCTAGTTTTGCGTACTCTGAATCATCTTCAAAATAAACTCCTATGTTTTCAAAAAAAGGATGAACATCTTTAAGTAGAGATCCTTTTTCAAAATCAATTAATTGCTGATCGCTGCTTAGAATAACTCCAGCTTTATCTATGGTGATAAATTGTAACCCTTTATTACGATATTCTCTATGGAGTTGATTCATGGTTTTTTAAATTAGAAGTTTTGCGATTCTTTCAAAAAGCCTATTGACATTATTTCCTTCTTTTGCACTTACTAACATGTCTAAAAAGTCGAGCTCTTCTTTCTTGTCAGAGATGCTGCCCTTAGGTAATAAGTCTGTTTTGTTACCTATACTTAAAATAGGTACGTTATTAAAATTAGAGGATAGGTATTCTTTTTGAGCTGCTATATTTTCATATGTACTAGGTCTAGTGATATCACAAACAAAGATAAAACCGTGAGTTCCTAGTAAGTAAGCTTTTCTTATATCTTCAATAGTATCTGTTCCTTCTGTATCCCATAAAATAAGATTCACTTCTTGGTCATTAACTATTAACGTCTTTTTTAAAATATGAACACCTATAGTTACTTTATAATCTTCAGTAAAAACATCTTCTACAAAACGTCTTATTAATGAAGTTTTACCAACGCCAAAATGACCAACAATAACTATTTTTTTTGATACCATATTACTGATTACTGAATTTGAGATTAGAATAGTTTTTAAGAAGTAGTTCTTCTAGTTGATCACGATGATTAATAATGTCTTTTTTATTAATTTCCTGAGAAACCTCTAGATTAAAACTTTCCAGTTCTCCTTCTAATGTTTCTGTAAAAGTACCACTAACTGCAGTTGCAATATAATACTTATGAAAGCTATGTAAGTGAATTACATAAAGATCATATTCAATAGATTGTAAATCGTGACCTTTTTCTTTAAAGGCGTCTTCTACAAAACCTTTAATAGCGGTTAACATACCACTGAGCATATCCTTATCTACGGTATCCTTCATTTGATAACTACCCAGTAGAATTCCAGACCCTTTTTCTATTAAAAATACTTGTTCTACCTGAGCGTTTACCATATTACTAAGAATCATCTCTTTTTCACTGACTCCTGTAAATATAGCCATGATCTTACGCTTTAGTCCTGCAAGGGATAGAGTTTCTTTTGCTGTGGCATTTACTTTTTCAGTGAGCATTTTTAACTCTTGAGAAATATACTTTTTAATCATTTTACCCATAATAGGGTATAAAGCCTCTACCACTTCATCCTTAGACTTTGCTATCTGTATTTTTAGAGTTTCAGTTATTGTAGGACCAAGTCTTTGCGGGATACTTGCGCTAAACTCTTCTAACTCGTCACGAATAATTGGGTTAATCTTTTCAGATAATTTCTGCCTTTCTCTTAGGGTTTCTTCAAGAATGTTAATTTTTGCTGATATATTTTCAGCATACTCACGTTCATCTGTGAGTAAGATGGTTTTTAACAACGCCAGTTTTTCGTCTTCGTTCATGGCGAGTAGTTATTTCTAAGCCTTGATTTTATTACCCAAGTCTATAAGAGCATCTCCCAGCATAGCTCTGCTCGTTTTTTCGTCCTCAATAGTTTCTAAACGATCTTCAATCTTGTTCTCAAGATCTGTAATACGTATGTTTAAGTCTGTAGAAAGACTATCTATGCTTTTATTTAACTCATCACGTGTGTCGTCTATGAAGTTTTGTAACTCTTGACGTTTCTTTAAAAGATCAGCTTTAAGGTCATCAAACTCATTGTTATACTGCTGGATGTTTTCTCCAAAAATGAGGTTTTTAATCGCCTCTATTTTTGAATTACTATCTACACCATCAATATTAATATTTTCGGGTTTAGGTTCTTTGCTCATTTTCATTTCACATTTATAGGAAAAAAAATACTAGAAAAATATTACATACGGTACTTTTGAATAAACTCCTCGACCTTCGTAACCATATTTTTACTTCCGCAAAAGAATGGAACCCGTTGATGAAGTTCTGAAGGTTTTAAATCCATGATACGTGTATGGCCATCACTTGCTTTACCACCAGCCTGTTCTACTATAAATGCCATAGGGTTGCACTCATATAATAATCTCAATTTACCGGTAGCTGCTTTAGAGCTTTTAGGGTACATGTAAATACCACCTTTAATCATGTTTCTATGGATATCAGATACTAAACTACCTATGTATCTACTCGTGTAAGGTCTGTCACCTTCTTCTTGCTGGCAGTATTTAATGTAGTCCTTAACACCTTGTGGGAAATGGACATAATTACCTTCATTTACACTATAAATATTCCCATCCTCTGGAAAGCTCATATTAGGATGAGAAAGATAATATGTGCCTAACGCTGGGTTTAGTGTAAACCCATTTACTCCATGTCCTGTCGTATAAACGAGCATGGTTGAGGTTCCATAAATAATATAACCTGCGGCTACCTGTAGATTTCCAGGTTGTAGAAAATCTTCTAATTGAACCGGTGTTCCTACTGGTGTAATGCGTCTATAAATGGAAAATATAGTTCCTACAGATACGTTAACATCTATGTTAGAGCTACCATCTAGTGGATCAATTAAAACCACATACTTGTTTGAATGGTTCTCTTTGTGACCTTCTATGGTAATAAAATCGTCATTTTCTTCACTAGCTATTCCACAGACGATCTCTCTGTTAGTAAGTGACCTTATAAATGTGTCATTAGCTAGAACATCTAGTTTTTGTTGATCTTCACCTTGAGTGTTAATTTCTCCTGCACTACCTGTTATGTCCACTAGTCCAGCTTTATTAACTTCGTGGTTTACCATCTTTGCTGCCAGTCTTATAGAGTTTATAAGTCTGGATAGTTCACCACTAGAATATTGGAATTCAGATTGGTTTTCTATGATGAATTCGCCTAGGGTTTGATTTTTACGAGCCATGTTTTATTGAGGTATGTTGCAAATATCATAAATAAAACCAT
>P_2C_Liq_1_UnCtyDRAFT_1000049_pt1 | contig 44048 bp, 40 predicted proteins | sample Pon2CUnioCityCA_2_FD_10234 | JGI IMG/M metagenome (IMG submission 10234) | reverse complement strand
CTTAAATAAGGTGGCAAGCCGGCAGCATAATCAACATGCCTTAGTCTTTTGTAATCCTCCTTACTGTATGCCGACTTCAGATCAATTTGCTCTGCCGTATGCCACGCATGTGGAATATGGTGAGCTTCTTTCTTTTTTTGTAGTTGACCTAATTCGCTTAAAGCATTTAATTCAGGCTTCATAATCCTTTTTAAATTTCGTTAGCTAAATTTCGCTTGGGCAAGCCTTTCTCTTTATTCTGTGCTATTTTCAGATCCTCTGCCATATCATTTTGATACAGGTTTACACCTAAAAATAGCTTACCATTTTTGTAGGTCTGCTTCCGCTTTTCATGGGATGCATCCAACTCTGTTTTTAAGCTACCATTTTTAAAACGTTCACTCAAACTCCCTGTTTTCTGAGCAGAACGAAACATATCCCAAGCTGTTTCTGCTAATTGCACACTCAAGCTTTCAAGGTAATAGGACCCTGCAGCCATATCTTTTACCTGAGCAAAATAGGCTTCTTCTTTCAAGATCAATTGTACGTTCTTAGCCATTCTAATGCCCAAAACAGATGGTTCAGCGAGTTCGTCAAAGGCCGGTGTACTTACTTTTTGACAATTACCAAGTATTGCGGCCATACTCATGGTGGTGGCACGAAGCAAATTATTATAAGGATCTTGAGGTGTTAGGTAATAGGCACTTCCTTCTCCCCAAATAGATGGCTCCTCTTCCACTTCGTATGCTTGGTATAGCTTTTTAATCAAATAATGCATCGCTCGACCTTTAGCAACTTCAGGAAAGAAGGAACTACTGTAGCTTAGTTTAAACTCCATATTCCGAGCAATAGCTCCGGCTGTGAAGCCTGCATCAGTCAATAGATCAAAGTACTCTAAAGCATGCGCTAAGCTGAGTGCCATTTCTTGTACTATGGTTGCTCCTGCATTTTTGTAGGGACTTGCATCTACCAATAAAAATCGATCTGGCTCTAATTGATTCAAACGCTCTTTGAACAAAGCAGAAAGCTGAGGCATGTAGTCTTGGGTTTTACCGCTTTCCAGCTCGCGACCTATAGGGTCTACATAAAAATGATTCAGTAAATGTTCTGTAGGTAAAAAGTTGAGTCGCGCCTTTACTTGAGTTTTGCCTTTATGCTTGTTTCCAAGTTTTTCAGGAACTTCTTTGAGTTGATTTACTCCATTAACAATAACTTGATCTACTCCAAATTCAAGAGCGTTTTGCACCTGAGCTTTTATTTTATCATTTTGTAAATCAAAACTTTGTATGATTTTCCAATCATGCTCTAACGGCTGGCAAGCTTGTAATTCAGCCAGTCTATTCTCCTCTAGATCAGTTTCCCGATAATAGGGTTTATGCTTGATCCCACATTCATCTTCCCAGATGAGTGTTTCTTCATAATCTTTGCCTCTTAGGTCTTTCAACAAACGCTCGTGCCAGACTTGATCACTAATGGATTCAAATTCGGAAAACAAATACTTTGTATCACTCATTTTTATCAATTGGGTTTCACGAAAGTACTATTATATCTCGAAAATAGCGGTAAATATTGAGGTTGAAAAAGGCCAAAGCAGGGCTTTTGATTAACTTTGAATCATGAGTGAAAAGGGAATAGGCATTGGCCAAGAGGAAGCCGAAAAGCGAGCCATAAAAAGACGGTATAGAGCCTTATTAAAAGTGAGCAAGAATGTGCGCACAAAGAAAGACAAGGAGAAATTGCGTAAGGCCTTTGATATTGCACTTGAGGCTCATAAAGATATGCGCAGAAAATCAGGTGAGCCTTACATTTACCATCCGCTAGAAGTGGCTCGTATTGTAGCTGAAGAGATCGGTTTGGGTACAACTTCAATTATTTGTGCACTCTTGCACGACACTGTTGAGGACACAGAAATCAGTCTGGAAGACATTGAGCGTTTATTTGGCCCAAAGGAGCGTACCATTATAGACGGCCTAACTAAGCTTTCAGAAGTAGTGGATTATACCGTTTCCATGCAAGCTGAAAACTTTAGAAAGATATTACTTACGCTTTCTGACGATGTAAGGGTGATCTTGATCAAATTGGCAGACCGCCTGCACAATATGCGCACCCTAGATTCAATGCGCAGAGATAAGCAACTTAAGATTGCCTCAGAGACCTTATACCTCTTCTCACCTCTTGCACATCGTTTGGGACTTTACGCCTTAAAGACTGAATTAGAAGACCTTTCACTAAAATACACTGAACCTGAAGTGTATGATGAAATCACAACTAAACTCAAAAAGACCAAAGCTGTTAGAACACGTTTTGTTAACCAGTTTAGTGTACCGATTGTAAGGGAACTCAAAAAGCAAAAAATCAAGTTTGAGCTTAAAGGAAGAACCAAGTCTGTCTATTCTATCTTCCAAAAGATGAAGAAAAAAAACGTCAACTTCGAAGAGATCTATGACGTTTTTGCTATTCGCATTATCCTTGAAACACAGCCTCAAAATGAAAAGGCCCTCTGTTGGAACACCTACTCAGTAGTAACCGATTTCTATCAGCCAAATCCTGATCGATTAAGGGACTGGATTTCTACGCCTAAGGCAAATGGTTATGAATCTTTGCATACAACAGTTATGAGCCCCGGAGGTAAATGGGTAGAAGTGCAAATAAGAAGTAGCCGCATGGACGAAATTGCAGAAAAAGGCTATGCTGCACATTGGAAATACAAAGAGGGTGCTAATGAATCCAGTTTTGACCTATGGATCAATAAGATTCGAGAACTTTTAGAAAACCCGGAGAAAGATGCCATTGAGTTTATCGATGATTTCAAACTGAATCTATTTGCAGAAGAAATATTCATCTTTACACCTAAAGGAGAAATTAGAAACCTACCAAAAAGAGCTTCTGCTCTAGACTTTGCTTTTGAAATTCATTCTGAAGTTGGCTACCACTGCATGGGCGCGAAGGTAAACCACAAATTAGTACCCCTAAGCACTCAATTAAAAAGCGGTGATCAAGTTGAGATCATTACCTCTAAGAAACAAAAACCGAATGAAAGTTGGTTGGACTATGTAATTACCGGCAAAGCAAAGTCAAAAATTAAATCAGCCTTAAGAGAAGATAAAAAACGCTTAGCGGAAGAAGGGAAACCGAAAGTTCAAAAATGGTTAAAGAAAAGCGGCATTAAACTAAATGAAGCCAATATGAAAGAAATATTGAAGCTTTACCGCTTACCTAATGATCATGAACTTTTTTACCGTTTCTCGATTGATCGCATCAACATTAAACGCCTGGATAGCCTAATCGTTGAAAAAGGGCAAATTGTAGGTAAAGAAAGTGCCCCAGTAAAACAAAGCGAGTTTGAAAAACAGCTTATACAAAAGGGTAAGACTGAAGAGATGCTGGTTATTGGGGAGGAAATGGACCACTTCGACTATAAAATTGCTCCTTGCTGCAACCCTATACCGGGAGATGAAGTCTTCGGTTTCATCTCGATCAATGAAGGCATCAAGATCCATAAAACGAATTGCCCTAATGCAGTGCAACTTATGTCTAATTATGCTTACCGCATAGTAAAAGCCCGGTGGACTAGTCAACAACAAATTGCCTTTTTAGCAGGTATAAAAGTTACAGGGATTGACGACTTAGGTCTAGTTAATAAGATTACCCAACTTATCTCAGAGCAGCTCAATGTAAATATGCGCTCTATAAGTTTTGACTCTAATGACGGAATTTTTGAAGGCACCATTATGCTTTATGTTCACGATACTAAACACTTGCATAAATTAGCCAACCAAATTAAAGGCATAGAAGGGGTGATTAACGTATCTAGAATAGACGCTTAGTAAACTCTCAAAATGCTGAATTGTGCTTACTTTTGACCTTTAAGCTTTACTATGTCATCTAAGCCTGAACATCTTGAGAAAGTAAACTCTATCTTTTCTGCCTATTTAGAAAAAAATGGGCATCGAAAAACTCCGGAACGATTCGCTATACTAAACGAAATTTACGATCAGGAAGGGCACTTTGACATTGAAAAGCTTTACCTTTCAATGAAAGAAAAGAATTATCGGGTTAGCAGGGCTACACTTTACAATACCATTGACTTGCTATTAGCCTGCAACCTTGTAAGAAAGCACCAGTTTGGTAACAACATCGCTCAATATGAGCGCTCTTACGCATACAAGCAACATGACCATTTGGTATGTACCAATTGCAATAAAGTCATTGAGTTTTGTGACCCTAGAATTCAACACATCAAATCAACTGTTGGTGAACTGTTAGACTTTCAAATTCTTCACCACTCTTTAAATTTATATGGCATTTGTAATTCTTGCCAAGGAAGGGAAGACACCGCACCTGACAAAAAAGTAGAAAAATGAGGTTTTCTTACGATGTAGAAAAAATTGACAAAACGGTTATTTTTAGTTTTGAAGGCAGAATCTTAGACCGCAGTGAAGCTGATCCGTTGATGGACGAATACGAAGCTTTGATTAAAGCAGGTTCTCAGAACTTTATTATTGACTTAAGTAAAATAGATTACATGAACAGTTCAGGTTTAAACGTTCTCATTAGCTTATTAAACATGAACCGAGATCATTATGGAAAACTCATCATCTTTGGGGTACCAAACACTGTTGAATCCATATTGAAAACCAGTAAATTATTTAACCTTTTTACCATTTGCGCAACTAAAGAAGAAGCGATTAATAAATTAGCAGAATAAATGAAAGTAGATGTATTATTGGGCCTACAGTGGGGCGATGAAGGCAAAGGTAAAGTTGTAGACGTACTCACACCCAAATATGATGTAATTGCTCGTTTTCAAGGAGGGCCTAATGCAGGGCACACCTTAGAGTTTGACGGTATAAAACATGTTTTACATACCATCCCCTCAGGTATTTTTCATGGGGATAAAAGTAATGTGGTGGGCAATGGAGTTGTAATTGATCCAATCATTTTTGTAAAAGAAATAGAAGCCTTAAAACAGTATGACCTTCCCATAAACAAACGCTTGTCTATTTCAAGAAAGGCGCATTTGATCTTACCAACACATCGCTTACTAGACGCAGCATCTGAGAAGGCAAAGGGTAAAGAAAAAATCGGATCCACCCTCAAGGGAATAGGCCCTACCTACATGGATAAGACAGGAAGAAATGGATTGCGAATAGGTGATTTTGAAAGTCCAAACTTTAACGAGAAGTATGAGGCTTTGAAAAACAAACACCTTCAAATTTTAGCTCAATATGATTTTGAGTATGAGCTTGAAGAATTGGAAGCCTTGTGGTTTGAAGCCATGAACGAATTTAAAAACTACAAACTAGTTGATAGCGAGCACACCATAAACGATTACCGCAAAGAAGGGAAAAAAGTACTTGCAGAAGGAGCACAAGGAACCCTGCTTGATATTGATTTTGGCTCCTACCCTTTTGTTACTTCCTCTAACACTATAACTGCAGGTGCTTGCACAGGGCTTGGTGTGGCCCCCAATCAGATTGGGTCAGTATATGGAATTTTTAAGGCTTATTGCACAAGAGTGGGTAGCGGCCCCTTCCCTACTGAATTAAACGACAGCACAGGTGAAAATATACGAAAGGCAGGAAACGAATTTGGTGCTACTACTGGTCGCCCAAGAAGATGCGGCTGGATAGATCTTCCTGCGTTGAAATATGCCATCATGATTAACGGTGTAACCGAATTGATCATGACCAAAGCAGATGTGTTGAGTTACTTTGAGAAAATAAAAGTCTGCACAGCTTATGTCTACAGGGGAGAAACCATTGACTATTTACCTTTTGATGTAGTTGGAGAGGAATTGACGCCTGTTTATGAAGAACTAAACGGATGGTCAGAAGATTTGACGGATCTAAAGGATATCTCCAATATTCCAAAAAACTTAAATGACTACATCGAATACCTAGAGAAAGTGCTAGAGACCCCTATAAGCATAGTCTCTGTTGGCCCTGATCGAAGTCAAACCTTAGTTCGCAAAAGCAAATGGACAGTAGCTTAAAAAGCGGTTTACTGCTGCTACTTTCTTTGCTTTTCTCAGCATTATGGGCTCAAAAAAAAGAGCAGATCGAGATCATTGATGCTAGTGAGCTAATTGGATTAACTGTAGACGGAAAAAAAGCTCAAAAGTTAAGAGGCAACGTTAAGTTTAGACACCAAAAAGCCTTAATGTACTGCGACAGCGCCCTTTTTTACCGAGATGAAAATCTAATTGATGCCTACGGCAATATAAGGATCAATCAAGGCGACACGCTGAACTTATACGGCGATGTTCTACATTACAATGGTAACAGCCGTTTGGCAGAAGTTGAAGGTAAAGTAGTTAAACTAGAAAATAGCGACTTTACCTTAATTACTGATGCAATTCTTTACAATCGACTAACAAATGTGGCTCAGTATAATACTGGTGGTGTAATTGAAAGTAAGAATGACAGTAACCTGCTTGTTAGCGAAATTGGATATTTCCTAGCCAACCAGTCCTTGTTCTTTTTCAAAGATTCTGTTACCCTTAGTAATCCTGACTTTATCATGCGGTCGGACACTTTGAAGTATTTCAGTAAAAATGAAATGGTCAACTTTTTAGGACCTACAATCATTGAAGGAGATAGTAACCTTATTTATTGTGAAACAGGTTGGTATGATACACCAAAGGACATTTCGCAATACTACGAAAATGCTTACTTGATCTCTGATGGCCGAAAGTTGGAAGGAGACACCCTTTACTACGACCGAAATATTGGCTATGGTAGAGCTATTGGCTCAATTCAAATTACGGATACTGCTGAGCAGGTTCTTGTAAATGGTCTATACGGTGAAATATTTGAAAAAAAAGATAGTGCAATTGTTCATGGGCAAGCCTTGCTTACTCAAATATTTGACTCAGACTCTTTATTTATGCATGCCGACACTTTCAAAGTCTTCACCAATAAGGAGAATGAACGTTCTTTATTGGCCTATTATGGCGTTAAAATATACAAGCAAGACCTGCAAGGAAAATGTGATTCAATTTCATACGCTTTGAGCGACAGCACCATTGAGCTGCATGGCTCACCTGTATTATGGTCAGAACAAAATCAACTTACAGCTGAGCGGATTGACATTAGAACAGCAAACAGCAAAATTCATTCACTCTTTCTACAAACCAACGCTTTCATCATTTCAGAAGTTGATAGCATTCGTTTCAACCAAATAAAAGGCAAGGAAATGACAGGTTATTTTAAGGAGGGCAAACTAAACCTGATTCAAGTGCGTGGTAATGGCGAAACAACTTATTGGGGGCAGGACGAAGAGGACAAATTCATTGGCGTTAATGTAGCAGAGAGCAGTGACATTGATATTAAGTTGGCAAATGAGGCGATTCAATCCATCTCCTTTATTAACCAGCCTGATGCAACTATGCATCCTATGGGAGAGCTTGATCCAGTTAAGGATTTACGTTACCGTGGTTTTAAATGGCTAATTGAAGAAAGACCATTGAGCAAAGAAGCTGTTTTTTACTAAAGAAGAGTTGACCTAATCATCTTACATTAAACCAAATCCTTAAGGTATTATTACTGATTACTTTGTTCCAATTAAATCCCGTCAATTAGAATATCCTTGTTGTTGTAGAGTAATATGAATAAGCGCGTTCGCAGTATTTCTCCCATATTCTCACATTCTAAAAAACTGACGTCTTCAAAGTGATCTGCAAGCTCTTTTTTTAAGTGCTCAACCTTGTCTGGTTGACTTAAGGTCTCTTCTTCCATGCAGTCTGAAAGGTCTTTTAAGCGATAACGTGAAACTTTTATCCGATTAGCAATTAATGCCCGTTCTTCTTTTTGGTACTGTCTGATGGTCTCGGGATTCAACAATTCCATGCAAAACTCTACAATGGGATTGTTGTCTTTAAAGAATTGAGGAAGGTACATGCTTTTCATCCCTTCATAACATTGTTGATCAAAGTCAATGGCTCTAATTCGATATTGAATATCATCAAAGTCAGGAGTGATGTCCACAACATAGTTATAAGACCTCATATCGCCTAGCAGGCGAACAAAACAGCGCTCATTAAATTTCACAAACTCTTTAGCTAAGCGGGTCCTATTTAATTGCGGATCATCTAACCAATTTTTTATAAAAACATCGCCGGGAATCCCTGCAATGTGGTCTTCAATGATTGTATTACCATCTACAATGTAACTAATCCTATTAGGAGAAAGTATGTGCTCTAACTCCAAACCATAAATCCTTGAAGCATCTGCTTTCTTTACATAGAAGTAATCGTAGTTATCATTGAAGCGATTGGTAATCCGAACCCTAAATGGCTTGGAATTTCCAAAAGGGCAATAATCAATGCGGTCAACAAAAAGGTGTTCCATTACAGTTGTATCACCTTCGGTTTTGAGCTGTGAGTATACCTTGCATAATTTTTGGTTAACCTCCTCCATCTCAGACGGACTGTAATAGACCGTTTCCCAAAGGGTATCTTTACCTGCCTTATCGTAAAGCGAAACAGCATGTTGATAATGATCTAGATCATTATAACCGATAGGTAATTTATGCTCCCTCGAATACTTCTTCAAATATTTTCGCAGAGGCAACTTTACCGGAAAATGCTCTTTCTTCTTAGAAATAGTATTCATAAAGTTAAGGTAGCCAAAATTTTGGCAAGAGCTCTTCGAAATTGGCAGCCTTTTTAAAGTTTCGGTCGTTATATACATTAACCATTACCTTAACCAAATTGGTTTTATCCTCTACTAAACGGTGTTCAATCTCAACGTTCCCATACAGTTGCTCGTAAGGTACTTCCCTTCTGTACTTAAGCTTTGGTTTTAAATAAAAGTGCTCAACTGTTTTTAATTGCTTTTCTTCCTCAACTACTTCTCTTTTAGCATTATTCAAATAGTACTCTTCCTTTTTCAATACATCAATAAAGTGATGAATCAAATAAGAGTAATCCTCTGCTGTCCAAGGAGCTTCGCCGTGAAAATAAAATCCATTTGACTGCACATCTCGATAGTGAAAGAAATTTACCTCAGCATCAGGGTTGGAATATTTAATTTCAGAAGCTTCTTTAAGATGTGCCAATACACCCATTTGCATTTCAGCAGCTTTCCACGCTTCATAACCATCCAAGAAAACTTGATTACGCTTGATCATTTCCTTTACCAAAACCTCCTTTATAGGAGAAGTCTTGGTGGTAGTTTCCCTGTCGGGAAAAAGGTCTTTTAATAAACGATCAATTAAACTCATGGTGTGGTTTTTAGTTATAACAGCTTATTGAAAAGGAAGTTTTTCATCTAAGCTTTGAACATATTCCATCTTTAATTTAACATTTCTTTGTTTGAACCAAATTTGAATTTTGACCTCACTAATCAAAAGAGAATAGATTAAAAAAGCAAAAGAAACAAAATTTGAATCTCAAAGGTTTAATTTCGACCTTGCTAGATTAAAATTAGCTGAAAACTATACAAACATACTCATGGGAAAAAAGAAATCACTGATTACAAAAAAGTCAGAACAGTTTTTATTCGACTATTTAAACCAAACTGCACCTACAGGCTATGAAAGCGAAGGGCAAAAAAAGTGGTTAAACTACCTAAAACCTTACATTGATGATCATTTTGTTGATACCTACGGAACTGTAGTAGGTGTTATTAATCCTGAAGCAAAGTATAAGGTTGTAATTGAAGCCCATGCAGATGAAATTTCTTGGTATGTGCACTACATTACAAAAGACGGATTCATTTACGTTCGTAGAAATGGTGGATCTGATCACATGATTGCCCCTTCTAAAAGGGTTAACATTCACACAAAAAAAGGAGTAGTAAAAGCCGTTTTTGGATGGCCTGCCATTCACACGCGCTTGGGTAGAGAAAAGGGTGAACAAACCCCTAAGATGAACAACATCTTTTTAGATTGTGGCTGCACCAGCAAAGAAGAGGTAGAAAAGCTTGGAGTACATGTAGGCTGTGTAATCACCTATGAAGATGAAGCAATTTTGCTAAACAAGAGTTACTACGTCGGAAGGGCACTTGATAACCGCATGGGTGGTTTTATGATTGCAGAAGTAGCACGTTTGTTAAAGGAGAATAAGAAAAAACTCCCTTTTGGCCTTTATATTACAAATGCAGTGCAAGAAGAAGTTGGCTTACGCGGCGCACAAATGGTTGTTGAACGTATTAAACCTGACGTAGCCATAATCACCGACGTTTGCCATGATACCCAAACCCCGATGATCAATAAGATTGAACAAGGAGACTTTAAAAGTGGCGATGGCCCTGTTGTAACTTATGCTCCTGCAGTCCAAAATAATTTGAGAGAACTAATCATTGAAACCGCTGAAGAGAAAAAAATCCCTTTTCAACGGCTAGCAGCCTCTCGCATCACCGGAACTGATACTGATGCTTTTGCTTATGCAACAGGTGGAGTGGCATCGGCTTTGATCTCATTGCCCCTGCGCTACATGCATACCACGGTAGAAATGGTACATAAGGATGATGTAGAAAACGTTATTCGCTTGATCTACGAAAGTATCTTAAAACTTAAGAGCGGCGAGGATTTTAATTACTTAAAATAGCAGACTGAAACTGCAAATACTGGAAGCTCCTACTCCGGCTTTTGGGGCAAACCAACGTAATAAATAAAATCAGTCCTCGGTGGAGCTGAGAGTCCGGCTTGACGCCCCATGGTAATTAGTTGCCCTCTATGGTAAGTGCTGTGATTCATGCAATGCTGAATCATATCCACCATTCGCATCATACCATTAGTTGATGAGCGAGGAATTTTATCTTGAAACTGCTCTGCAGACATGCCACTGACGTATTCACTGAACTTTTCTGATTCTACCAACCAGGCTTTTAAAAATTCCTCTTTGCTTCCCTCGAAATCTTTGGCAGGAGAGTTTTCCACTTCCTCACCTTTCATTATTTGCAACCAGAGGTATTCAGCATTCCATATATGACTAAGGGTGGTTTTCAAACTTTTAAAACTTGATTCTATTTCTTTATCAAAAGCCTCTTCGGTAGCCTTTTCTAACCATTCAGCCATTTGTTGATTCGCCCAAAGGTTGTAAGCAGCATAACGCTTCATTAGCTTAGGTAAATCATCCTGCCCATGCTCCGTAGAGTCTATTTGGATTTGCTGTTGATTCGCTTTAAAATGCACAGCTAAAGCATCGTATTGTCCTATAATAGTGCAAAGCTGCATGCTTAAAAATAACTTCAGTAACATCTTTGTATGATTTAATTGAACTTTATTTTATTAAAGAGTAAATTACATTTTTTTGAAAGGCCATAGCTGAAAGATCGGATGGGTTAATTTAATTTTAGTTAAGCCAATCCTTCCCATTCCAGCTTCCAGAAGATTTGTAGACCATAAAACGAGAAAACAACTCTTCGCTGTACCAATCCTTCTCTCGAGTTAATCGAATGGCTTCCTGATGCTCTTTGGATTTATAGGCAAACTCTTTTAGCGCTTCTACGTTTTTCCAAATGCTGAAAGTTGCCATTTGCACAATTGGTAACTCTCCAATTCCCTTGGTGTAAATCAAGCCATTTTGGCTGCTAAGCGGCTTTTGTGACTGAGGCACATAGCGCCAAAAAGAAATAAGATGTCGCATTTTTATTCGTGCTCTAGTAACAACTGCAACAGGTCCATCAGCTTCTATATCCGTGCTCTTTTCAAAGGGATTTTTGCCCAACCAACTGCCGTGTGCTGCAATTCCTTTCATGTAAAGTAAATGGTGCTCCTCACTTCGTTCTTTATAAGCATTGATCAAAGAAGATTCTGTGAAAAATTGCTCTGCCTTTTGTTCGTTATCCCATACCTGCAGTAAACAATATACCGACCAATCAGGAAAAGGGTTAAAACCTTTACCCTTTCCACTGCCCATTAAACGGTAAAATTGCTGCCCCTCAACTGCTTGTAGATCCTGATGAGCCAACTGCATCATCTTAAGCGCCCAATATTTAGAGCTTAAGCTTTGAAAACGAAAAAAAATAATAGTGGTGATTTGTTTGGTCATAGCTTCTACTGATAAAAGTAAGCCGCTTCTCTCAGATTTGTTTTAGTCAAACTGCATTATTAATCCCCAATCATGTTTAATAATTTCGTTTACCTTTAACTTCTAAATCTTAGCTCATGAAGACAAATGCAGCCATTTCACTTGGTTTAAGCCTGATTATTTCAGTGGGGATTCTTGCAAGTTCCTACCTTAATCGGAATCAGGCCACTGAGCTGATTAAAGTAACAGGTTTGGGTAAAAAAGATTTTACTTCGGACCTTATTGTTTGGGAAGGTACCTTTTCTGCAATAAACCTCGACTTACAAAAGGCCTATGAAAAGGTAAAAAACGACAAGGCTTTGATTCAGGAATACCTTAAAGAAGCAGGCATTGTGGAAAGTGAAATTTTATTTTCGGCTATCAACATTAATAAAGAGTATAATTACAGCTATGATCAAAGTGGAAGACAGACAAGGACCTTCATTGGGCATCGCTTAACCCAAAGGATCGAAATTGAATCGAAAGAGGTAAACAAGGTAGAAAAAACATCCAGAAGAATTACGGAATTGATCAACCAAGGAGTGGAGTTATATTCAGAATCACCACGCTACTACTACACCCAGCTTACCGATCTTAAAATTGAAATGATTGCCGCAGCTACACAAGATGCCACTTTGCGAGCAGAGCAAATTGCAGAAAACGCTAAAGCCGAAATAGGTGAATTGAAACAAGCTCGCATGGGAATTTTCCAGATCATAGGTCAAAATTCAAACGAGGACTATTCTTGGGGAGGCACTTTCAATACGTCTTCCAAAATGAAGACTGCAACCATTACCATGAAACTAGAGTTTGAAGTCGATTAAAGACTTGATCCACCTCTAAATTAAAAAAGGCATAATTCAATTTTATTAGGTTGACTCCTGCCCTTTCATTTGCTAGTACCTTCCTTCTAAAAGTTAATCGAAATTTTACAGGGGGAATTATTTGTCTATATTTGCACCGAATGAATATTCGGTCGGTGTGACAAAAAGAGAACAAATTTTAAATAAGAGCCTCCACCTTTTTGCTGAAAGAGGTATCCAAGCTACACCCATGTCATTAATCGTGGCAGAAAGTGGAGTTGCTACCGGGACCATTTACCATCACTTTAAAAGCAAACAAGAAATCATAGAAGCACTTTATCTTGAATTTAAAAAAGAATTAGGCAAGGCCTTTCACCATTCTTTCAAGCAGGATCAAAGCTTTTATCAACAATTTGAGAGCATTTGGAGAGGTGTTTTTGAATTTTACCTGAGAGAGCCACTTAAATTCCGTTTTTCACAACAAGTAACGCACTCACACTATATTGATGAGGAATTGAAACAAGAAGGTCTTAGCCATTATCAAGTTTTCTTCGATTTTTTTGAGGCAGGCATGAAAAAAGGAGAATTTGTCCAAATAGACCTGCATTTAGCCTTAGAATTAGTTCATGGAGGAGTAGTAAGCTTAGCAAACCTTCACCTAAAGGAAAAGATCAATAATCTAGAATTAAATATAAAAGAAGCCATGCAATTTGCTTGGCGCGGAATCACAAAAACAAAATCAGATCAGCATGAGTAAAACAGTTTTAGTTACAGGAGCCACCGGATACGTTGCCGGTTGGTTAGTTAAAAAATTAGTTGAAGAAGGACACACGGTGCACGCTGCGGTTAGAAATCCTGAAAACAAGAAAAAAACACAACACCTTGATACAATGGCAGAAAATGCCAAAGGATCGATCAAATATTTTAAATCTGACTTATTGGAGGAAGGTTCTTACAAAGAAGCTATGCAAGGCTGTGAAATAGTTTTTCATACTGCCTCCCCGTTCAGCACAGATGTAAAAAACCCTCAAAAAGACCTGATTGAGCCTGCAGAGCAAGGAACTGCCAATGTGTTAAATTCTGCGAAGGAAACCTCTTCGGTTAAAAGAGTAGTGTTAACTAGCAGTTGTGCAGCAATATATACCGATGCCATTGACTGTCAAGAGGCTCCAAATAGGATGCTTACTGAAGACCTTTGGAATACTACTGCTTCGCTTGACTATCAACCCTACTCATACTCTAAAACCCTTGCAGAGAAAAAAGCATGGGAAATAGCCAACAGTCAAGATCGTTGGGATTTAGTTACCATCAATCCCTCCTTGGTGATGGGCCCACCCTTAAACCCTAAAGCTACAACCTCAGAAAGTTTCAACATTTTGAAGCAAATTGGGGATGGCACTTTTAAAATGGGAGCACCAAAAATGGGAATTGGCTTAGTAGATGTAAGAGAAGTTGCAGATGCCCATTACAAAGCAGCTTTTGTTGAGGAAGCGCAAGGACGCTATATTACTTCAGCACATAATACCAATATGCTTGAAATGGCAAAGACCTTATTGCCCAAATATGGGGAGCAATATCCCATCCCAAAATCAGCCATAAAAAAATGGGTATTAATCCTTTTCGGACCTCTGCTAAACAAACTATTGAGCAGAAACTTCATTAAGAAGAATGTGAACATAGAATGGAAGGCGGACAACTCTAAAATAAAAAAAGAGCTTGGCATTAAATTCAGACCGATGCAAGAAACGATGGAAGACAGCTTTCAAGCACTTATTGATGCAGGAATATTCAAAAAATAGCATTTCTGAAATTTTGCTATCTTGCTGCTTTTAGCAGTAAGTATGTCTGAACTTGATTTTAGGCCAAGATTTAAATTTGAAGTAGGTTGTGGTAAGGAAGCCTTTGCTGAGCGCATAAAAGTTCAATTAAGGCTCAACAACCCTCATGGTTTTAGAGGAAAAACCCGGCATGAACATTTTTTGATTCGTGTTGATCCTAAGCAGAAACATTTTTGGTCGCCAACACTGGATGTTAGTTGGGAAATAAACGAAAATCAGAAAGTAGAAGTACGTTGTTTGGTTGCACCTGAAGCCTCTATTTGGACCATGTTCATGTTTTTTTACGTGGTAGCAGGTTTTGGCACCTTGATTGGCTTAATGATTGGAAGCTCACAACTCACTTTAGATACCAATCCATGGGGCTTTTGGCTAGCTGCTGCTAGCTTTCTACTTGGGATAATACTTTTTTTCGTAGCTCAATTTGGTAAAAGCCTTGCAAAAGAAGAAATGCTCGAACTTAAAAGTTTTATCATGGGTGTATGTGATCAATAGGCCTAATTAATTACGCTGCTGATCAGGAAAACGTAGCTTACCCATTTTCATTTCATTGTATTGAAAAGCGAGCCTTGCCATTACTTTCGAAATAGTAGCCATTGCCTCTTCTGTGCCGGCCGCAATTTTTTCTTTTTTCAACCTTAACACCAACAAGCCATAAAGGCCATTTAAAGCAACAGCCACTTCATTTCCCCTTAAGACTAGGTCAGATTTTTTTCTCAGATCGTCTAGAGCCGGCTTGGCTTCTTGATAGAGTTCTTTATAGGCTTTATCTTGAAAAGCAGTGATTAAACTTTTGTGCAACACTTGTAGCCCGGTAACAATCTCATCTAAACTTTCCAAGTGGCCTGACTGCTGGATTCCCTGCTCTTTCATTTGTTTAATCAAATCAGCATACCAAGCCTTGATTTCTGCCTTAACATCATCGGGCTGATCGTACTGTGAAACGATTGATCGTTCAATGGCTTTTAAATCAAATTGAAAAGATCGAATAATGTCCTCAATCTGATACATGTAAAGCACATACTCTACAATATTGGTTTCCTTCTTTACTCTAGCAACAAGCATATTGTCTAATTTTTCTTCTCCAAATCAGCATTGAGTTGCTGAATGAATTCTTGGGTAATATCTAATGAATCTTCGATCATTAATAAAGAGCTATTCGCCGAAAAGTCTAATACCATATCTACTTTATCGTCTTGATATTTGCGTAACCCCTTTAGAATACGATTCCTTACATCTCGTTTCATTTGGTCTTCCATATCCATCAGCCTCATAGAAAGTTCTTCCTGCTTTTTGGCTAGCTCTTGTTCCTTTTGCATCAGGCTCTTTTGCTTTTGTTCTCCCTCAAATCGACTCATTTTAGGTGCAGCCTCTTGAAAGTCCATCACTTCCTTTTCAAATGATCGCAAGCTTTTTTCTAAGTCGGCTTCATACTCATCTTTTCTCCTTTCAAGATTCTTTCTCATCTCCTCAACCAATTCATACTGAGCCCAAACGGTATCAGTATTGATGTAACGCACCTCAAAATCCTGCTCCATTTCAGCAGACTCCTCCTGCTTAAGTGGTTCTATATTTGTTTTACTTTCTTCTTGCTGATTATTGCCCTGCATCCAAAGCCCGATCAAGGCAATTGCAAACACTCCATTTAAAATCCACTGTATACTCTTCTGCATCATCTTTGGTTTAATTATCCTTATCTTTCGCAAAAGTCGATTTATTCATGAAATACGACAAGCTAAACCGCGAGATCGTAGAAGAAATTACTCAATTGGGAAATAGCTTCTTCCAAGACCTTGCCTTTCTTGCCTTATCGACACCTTTAGATCATACAGCACTGAAGCAAAATCAAAAGTTTGACCTCAAAGCAAAACTAGAAACAATCAGGCTTCTTCTTGAGCGAGCCACTGATATTCCGGATAAAGGCGAGTATGAAAGGCAACCTTTGGGTAAGTATGCGGAATCACTTTTGCACTTTTATTTTCTCCACCACCCAGATTGGGAACTTTTAGCTGAAAACATGCAACTCAACCAAGAGGGCATCAGCAAAGGGGAAATTGATTTTTTGCTCTACCATAGAAAGGAAAAAACATACATTCACTTAGAATTAGCCTTGAAATACTACCTAAAAACAAAACTAAACCGTAAAGTGATTTTTCTAGGCCCAAGCACAAAGGATTGGTTTTCGAGAAAAATCAAGAAGCTGCAAGAGCATCAATTGCAATTGCTCAGCACTTATCCCGAACTGATGAAAAGTTCTTGGGCTCATCTGGAATTTAAGCCGAAACACCTTATCAAAGGTTCATTATTCTATCCGTGGAGAGAATTGCTTAGCAAAATGGATCATAAATCATTCTCTTCAGCATGGTGGTGCTCATTCGAGGAATTTGAAAAACTACCCTTGAGTGCTTACGGTAAACTTATTACGGATAAAAAGGATTGGATATTTCCCTTTAAAGCAGATAAATTACTTCCCCATCAATCAGTTATGGAGCAATTGAAATCACTTTTTGCAGAAGGAAGAAACGAGCTAATGTTGGTAAGGTATGACGAAAATGGGAAAGTAATGGATCACGGCTTTGTTGTTCGCAACCATTGGCCTAATTAGGCTGATGCAAGCCACTCTCTAGAATGGAGCTTTTCGTAACCAACAAAATCAATGGGAAAGGAAAACATTTGAGCTAGATCTTTCCCTAACTCAACGGTTTCTCTATCATTGTTAAGGTGGCGCCAAATAACCTTAACCTCAACACCATTTTCTTTTAATTTTTGAAGCTTATAAAAGCAAAACAACAAGCGTTTAGTGGAAGCTAGATTAACATATTCGAGATCAAAAATAAACTCGGTAGCATTTTGATTTCTCTTCTCAATGTATTCATCTAACCAGTTTAAGAGCGGATTGTAAAACTCTTCCACTTTTTCCAATACTGAGCGCCCCTCAATGATCAACTTGCCTTCGGCAGGATTGAAAACTACTCTTGGAGACTTATAGGTCGGTTCTATTTCTAAGTATTGCATAGTTTAAATTTATACTCAAATGTAATCCTTAGAGGTTTTCATTTAATATATTTTATACTGACAGTCGTATACTAAAGACCAAAAGCAGCTGGGTTTCGATTAAGGTTTATAGACTCATCATTTCTTTAAATTTAGAAGCTTGACGTCTTGAAACTTCAATTTGTTTCCCATCTCGCAAACTAAGTCTAAAGCCACCATTAAACCATTCCTCTATACCCTCAACCCACGCAAGATTTACAATAAACTTTCGATTTGCTCTAAAGAAGGTTCGTTCGTCTAGACGCTCTTCTAGATTATTTAGCGACCTCAATATGAGTGGTTTGTTTTGTTCAAAAAAGACCTTTACATAATTCCCTTCCGACTCAAAAACACTTACCTCACTTAATTTTACAAACCAACATCGATTTCCGTCTTTCAGAAAAACGCGATCTTCAGCTGTCAATTTACCATTGCCAAGCTTAGGCTCTGAGGAAGTTTCGCCCTCTTCCTGATCCTCCTTGATTTCTTCTTCCAATTTAGCAACTGTCTCTTTCAGTCTTTCGGTTTCAATCGGTTTTAAGAGGTAATCAAAGGCACTTACTTCAAAAGCCTTCAGCGCATATTCGTCGTATGCTGTAGTAAATACAACACGTGGTATCACCTCGAGATCTTCTAAAAGTTCGAACCCATTTTTACCGGGCATTTGAATGTCTAAAAAAACAAGATCAGGTTTCAAAACCTCTATTTTTTTTTTGGCACTTTCAGCATTGTTGCATTCTGCCACAATTTGTAACTGAGGGTATTCAGCCAACAAATTCTTGAGTTCTTGGCGAGCTAGGCGTTCATCATCTACTATGATTGCTTTCATTATGTTTTAAGTTTAGTTATTCTAAGCGAATTAGGAATCCATACTTCAGCTTGGACTCTACTAGCATCTAGATTTTTGAGATCAAAAAAAGCCTGTTTACCATAAAGTAGATTCAAGCGTTCTATGGTATTGGCAACTCCAAAGCCTTCGCTAGTATCCATTTGTTCCTGATTAAGTTGACCGGTATTGAAAACCTTTATTTTTAGAAAGTCTCCATCTTTTTTTGCCACAACCTTCACCTCTCCTCCTTCAGGTAATTTGCTAATACCATGCTTAATCCCATTTTCTACGAGCGTCTGCAAAAGCATGGGTGGCACCAAATGGTCCTCGGTTCCTTGTTCTATTTCAAAATGCAGACTTAACCTTTCTTCAAAGCGATTCTTTTCTAAACTCAAATAATCGTTTACCAAATTGAGTTCTTCTTTCAAACTAATGACCTTTTTCCTTCCCATTAACAAGGAGGTTCTTAAAATATTTGCCAACTGCGTGATCGATGCTTTCGACTTCTTAGGATCTTCATCAACTAAAGCTCGTATAGTGTTCATGCTATTGAAAATAAAGTGCGGGTTTAGCTGAGATTTTAACTTATTGAGCTCAATCTCATTTTGTAAAGCTTGCCACTTTAAGTTCTTGATTTCTTCCTTTCTGTAGTTTCTGATAAAGTGATATAAAAAATACAGTAAAGACCATAAAATAAAGATGACTGCTAAATTCAGCGTGAGTAGCAACAATTCCCTTAGATCAAATTGAAACTTTGTAGAAGAAATAAGCGTTTCAGAAATGAAAGTATGGGTAAGAATAAATATTGCTCCGAAGACAATTGAAGCCCCAATAACCCTTGGTATGAGTTCTGCAATTTTCAAGCGCAACCAATCCAAACTTAAGATCAGTTTTCGATAAAGGTGCGAGCTTAAAACACCAATAAAAAAGGTTAAAAAGAGTTTTAAAAGAACCGCTCGATCAAAAGAAACGCCATCAAGCTTGTTTAATAATCCCATTAAAAGCACATAGATAAACCATCCACTTAGTTGGGAAAGCCAATATAATTTTGTTTTAGAGCTTGTCATCTGCTTACTAAAGTGATATGAAACTGCTTTCTTATCTTAGAGGCTTTAAATCAAAGAAAGGAGGCATAACCTCCTTTCTTTACTGTTTAACATAAAACAACTAATGCTACTATAGTTATTCCCTACTAAATTACAAACTAAAGTGCTTATTACCATAAAGATTACATCAATGGAGAAAATTCATTACAATCGGGCTCTACAGCAGTTGAATCATGTAGGGACTTGGCTGCTGTTTTCTTTCGCCGTTCTGTTTACTACTGAGATAAGTGCCCAGGCCCGAGAATTTGAAGCAGTAAAACAAAGTAGAGAAAAGCCAAGTCGTTCAGGAAAGTTCGATGCATCAAGGCTTCGCTATGGTGGTAGTTTCGGAGCAACTTTTGGCGATATTACCTTTGTTGAAATTTCCCCTACCGTGGGTTATCTGCTTACTGACCAATTCATGGTTGGTCTTGGTGGAAGGTATATGTACTTTGAAGAACGTTTTCGCTTCACAAGGTACACGACCAACATTTACGGAGCTAATACCTTCGCCCAGTATTTCTTTATGGAAAACTTTATTGCCCATACAGAGTTCGAAGTGCTGAACCTTGACGACCGATTTATTCCAGATGAGCGTGTGAACGTAAACAGCTTTTTTGTAGGTGGTGGCTACCGCTCAATGATCAGTGACCGTTCTTTTGCCAGTATCCTTGTATTGTTCAACTTAACAGAAGATGCTAACACGCCTTATACAAATCCTGTAGTTAGGGTAAATTTTGGATTCGGTATTTAATATTTTAATTGAAAGTAATTTTAAAACAACTGTTGAGAAAAGGTGTTATTTAAACAAAACAAAAACCATGAAAAAGATTAAACTCATTATTCCCATTGTTGCAGCCTTATTTTTAGTAGCCTGCGGTGGCGGAGAACAGAAAGCAAAAAAAGCAGATTCAGAAGCAAAAACAAGTCCTAAGAAAACTGAAAAAGTAGAAGAAGCAAAAACTGAAGCAGAAGAGCCTGCAGAAAAAGAATTAGTTGAAATCACGCTAGCTGCTACAGGTGAAACGATGACTGAGATTGCTTTTGAGCCTAAAACATTAACTATTCCTGCCAATTCTAGGGTTAAACTGACATTGAACAACAAAAGTAGCATGGAAGGTATGCTGCATAATTTTGTTTTAGTTGAGCTTGGATCAGGTCAAGAAATTGCCACTGCAGGAATTTCTGCAGGTAAAGACAATGCATTTGTACCAGATGATGATCGTGTAATTGCTTACACAGAAGTTTCAGACATTGGAGAAACTGTGGTAGTAGAATTTGATGCCCCTGCTAAAGGAAGTTATCATTACATCTGCACCTTTCCCGGACATTACCCAAATATGATTGGAAGATTGAATGTAGAATAATATCAATTAATGCAAAAAAAATCCCGCCAAGGCGGGATTTTTTTTGCATTAATTTTAGTTTGAACTTTTATTAACCCAGAATGGTGATCGGATTTTCTATAAAGGTTCTGAAGGTCTTTAAGAATTCAGATCCGGTCGCTCCATCTACTACGCGGTGATCGCATGAAAGTGTAACCTTCATCCGATTACCGATTTTAATTTCACCATTTTCTACAACAGGTTCTTGTCTAATTGCACCAACTGCCATTATACATGAATTGGGTGGATTTACGATTGCAGTAAACTCCTCTATTCCAAACATGCCTAGATTAGAAATCGAAAAAGTACTTCCTTCCCAATCCTCGGGCTGCAACTTCTTGTCACGTGCTCTCTGCGCATAGTCTTTCACCTCAGCTGAAATAGCACTTAGTTTCTTAGTATTTGCATGCCTTACCACCGGTACTAAAAGACCTTCATCAACGGCTACTGCCACACCAAGGTGCACGTGCTTGTTCTTTCTAATCGTATCACCCTGCCAAGAAGAGTTTACGGCAGGATGCTTTGTAAGTGCTTCAGCAGCTGCACGAATCACCATATCATTGTAAGAAACTTTGGTGTCAGGCATTGCATTTATCGCTTTACGTGCTTCAATCGCCTGATCCATATTCAAATCAATAGTGAGGTAGAAATGAGGTGCTGAAAACTTGCTTTCACCCAATCGTTTGGCAATGGTTTTTCGCATTTGACTTACGGGCACTTCCTCATAGCTTTCTTCGGCAGATACTGCACTAGCAGAAGAAGTGGCAGAACTAGCAGGCTCTTTGTAGTTCTCTATATCGCGTTTAATGATTCTTCCATCTGTTCCAGAACCTTCTATGTTACTTGGATCGATGCCTTTTTCCTCCGCCATCTTATTAGCTAAGGGAGAAATTTTTAATCTACCGTCTGAGTGGCTTGTAGAGCGTGCTTTTGTCTGTGTCTCTTTTGACTCAGTTTCAATTTGCTGCTCATTAGTAGCTGATTTGGCCTCATCCCTAGCGGAATCTTTGTCGCTGCTACCTGACTCCGCATCACTCTCTTGCTCGTATGCCTTAATCAAACTTTCATAATCTGCACCTTTCTCTCCAACCACAGCAAGCACAGAATCAACTGGAGCTGAGCTTCCTTCTTCTACACCATGGTAAAGCAATTCCCCATCTTCAAATGATTCAAACTCCATGGTGGCCTTATCTGTTTCAATCTCCGCTAAGAGCTCACCTGATTCAACCTGATCGCCAACTTGTTTGGCCCAACTAGCTACCGTACCTTCTTTCATAGTATCGCTCAGCTTTGGCATCTTTATGATTTTCGCCTTGATAGCAGAAGTATCAATTTTCTCAGCTGAATCAGTCATTTCTTTTTTAGCATCGTCCTTTGAATCTTCTTTCTCATCAGATTCATCTTCTACTGCATCATCCTTACTTTCCAATAAAGAAGAAATATCTTCCCCCTCTTCTCCTACGATAGCCAAAATAGCATCTACTTTAGCAGAAGCACCTTCATCAACTCCATGGTGTAAGATGGTACCTGATTGAAAGGACTCAAACTCCATTGTTGCCTTATCCGTCTCAATGTCAGCTAGTAGCTCACCATCTTCAACTTTATCTCCCACCTGCTTATGCCATTTTGCTACCACACCTTCTTCCATGGTGTCACTTAGCTTTGGCATTTTAATAATTTCAGCCATAACTCTTTCTTATTCTTTTATAAAAGGATAATCTTCTTGTACGTAAACATCGTCGTATAACTCAGAAACATCAGGATAATCTGACTCTTCTGCAAAGTCTATAGATTCCTGAACTTTTTGTTTCACTCGATCTTGAATTTCACTAAGATCACTATCAGTCGCGTACTTCTTTTTCTTAATTGTCTGGAGCACATTATCGATTGGGTCCAATGATTTGTACTCTTCTAATTCTTCCTTAGTTCTATACTTAGCTGGATCTGACATTGAATGTCCTTTGTACCTGTAAGTTCTCATTTCTAACAAAGTCGGACCCTCTCCCTTTCTAGCTCTTTCGGCTGCTTTAGCAATAGCATCATATACAGGCTCACAAGCCATACCATCAATTTGCTCGTTTGGCATGTTATATCCATCTGCTAAATTGTGAAGCTCTGTTACATTAGAAACCCTTTCTACTGAAGTTCCCATTGCATAATTGTTATTTTCTATGATGAAAATAACAGGTAACTTCCAAGTCATAGCCATGTTCAAGGCTTCATGAAACGCTCCCTGACGAACTGCGCCATCACCCATGTAACAGAGTGTAACGCTATCATTTCCTTTATACTTATCTGCAAAAGCAATACCTGCTCCAAGCGGAATTTGACCACCAACAATTCCATGTCCTCCATAGAAGTTAAGTTCCTTGTCAAACATATGCATTGAGCCACCCTTTCCTTTACTGCAGCCGGTTTTCTTTCCGAAAAGTTCTGCCATTACGTACTTAGGGTCCATACCCAAACCAATTGGGTGTGCGTGGTCTCTATAAGCTGTGATCATGCGATCAGTTGGCTTAATAGCAGAAACTGCAGCAGCAACTAAAGCCTCTTGTCCAATGTACAAGTGACAAAACCCTCTAATTTTTTGCTGTATGTAAAGTTGACCTGCTTTTTCTTCGAACTTTCTCATTAAAAGCATTGACTCATACCACTCCAAATAGGTTTCTTTGCTATGCTTTGAATGGCTTGATTTAGCCTTTGTTGATGTTTTTTTCTTGGCCATATTGTCCCTTTTTTAGAAGTAAACAAATTTATAATAAACTAATGAGAAAGCGTTTCTCTATGATGATTTTTGGGGCTTAAAAATAAAAGCAAAAGGCAAAAGGGATGAAACACTTTCAAATTCCCATACCTTACCACTTGAACCCATTAACAAAACCCTCAACTTTCTCGCTTGCTTAAGTTCATATTCCATCATCACTTGACGACATGCACCGCAAGGAGAAACAGGCTCATCATACCCAAGATCCTTCTCCGCAAAAACTGCTATGGTGTGCATCTCCTCTTCTGGATGATTTGCAGAGGCGGAAAAAAGAGCAACTCTTTCAGCACAAAGACCTGATGGGTAGGCAGCATTTTCTTGGTTAGAACCGATCACAACAGATCCATTCATCATTTGAATAGCAGAACCTACTTTAAAATCTGAATATGGGGCGTAGGCATTCTTAGCGGCTTCTATTGCTTTGTAAAGTAATTTTTGATCAACCTTTAACAAGGAGTTTAATGAGGTATACTCATTGTATTGAAGCTTTATGCTTTGCTGCTTTTTCATTTTTCCTGTCTCTTTGGAAAAGTAATGAACATAGAGGGAAAATTAAAGTTTTTCAGGCTATTTAAGACTGGTAGATCAAAACGGTTGCGTACGCAGAAACCCCTTCTTCCCTTCCTTCAAAACCAAGCTTTTCAGATGTTGTAGCCTTGATCGAGATTTGATCTTCGTCAATACTCATGCATTCCGCTAGAACGTGAATCATTTTAGGAATAACAGGATTTACCTTTGGCTCCTGAAGAACCACCGTACAATCAATATTAGAAAGCTCGTACTTTTTACTTCTTAGCAGTTGCATAACCTCTAGAAGCAGTTCCTTACTGTCTATACCTTTATACTGTGGGTCTGTTGGTGGAAAATGAAAACCAATATCTCTGAGGTTTGCCGCACCCAATATAGCGTCACATATGGTGTGAATAAGCACATCTGCATCGGAATGACCGGTTGCTCCTTTATGATGTTCTAGTTTAATTCCTCCTAAAAAGAAATCTTCACCCGCTTTAAGCTGATGTACATCGTAACCAAATCCAACCCGTATATTCAAAACTTATGGTTCTTCATTTTGTGCCCCGAAGTCATCAAAATTGAATTTTAAGGAAAAACGAACAGTATTAGCTAAGGGATTCTGCTGTACATTGCCAACTAGGTAAGAAACATCAAAGGCAAATACGGTAAGTTTCAGTCCCAAACCCATAGTAAAGTAGCGTCGATTACCTTTGGTTGGGTTTTCATAAAAATAGCCCATTCTAACTGCAAACTGCTTATCATACCAGTACTCTAATCCGGCAGAAAGTGTTATTTCGTTCAATTCTTCGCGCATTACACTTCCAGGTTCGATAAGGGGATTACCAGAAGCATCAAATCCCTCAACTCTTCCCGGAGCATCACCAAAGGATTGAAAAATACCGCTTGTTACACTTGCATCAGGATCACTTCCTGCGAGTATTTGCGGCTCACCTGCATCATTGGTTACTATAGTTCCAGTTGAATCTCTTTCATAAATAGGAGGAGTTGGCACTAATAATTTACTCGCTTCTACTGTAAACATCAAACTATTATACTCATCGAGCTGAAGATCTAAAGACGGACCAATACGAAGATTGGTTGGTAAAAAATCACTTTGGTCATTATCCGTATATGACATCTTTGCTCCAATATTGCTAATGCTAATTCCTGCAGATAGAACCGCATCATAGTCTCCCACTTGAATATCTTCATTACGATAATAGGCCGAAACATCTGCTGCAACTGACCTACCGGGCCGAGTGTCTTGACCTTGAACGGTAATTCCATTGGTTAAATTAGAATGAATGTAACGAAGCGCCATTCCAAAAGAAAACTGTGAGTTAAGCTGCATTCCATATGCTACATCTAAGGCCCACTCATTAGGGGTAAAGTTTCCGATCGTGTTGCCTTGATCGTCTGTAAAGGTTATCTCACCTAAAGAAAAGTAACGCAAAGAACCACCAACAGTAGATATGCGGTTAATTCGTTTATAGCCAGAAAGGTAAGACAAGTTTATGTCACCAACTAAATTCCTCAACCAAGGACTGTAGGTTAAGGAAACACCTCCTTCGCCTTCAATAAAAGCAAGCTTAGATGGGTTCCAATGTATACTGTTAGCGTCAGGAGAAGTTGCAACCCCTACATCACCCATAGCACCAGACCTTGAATCAGGACTAATCATAAGAAAAGGCACCGCTGTAGTAATAGTATTCAACTGAAGTTCGTCAGGAACATTTCCTGGCGTAACGACATTTTGCGCTTCAGTGATTAAATGAAAAGAAGCAATACCAATTAATAAAAATGCTTTTTTGATGTGGTTGTGAATCACAATATTTTTTTAAGGTGTGCAAATATAGTAAACTTCGATGGCCGCTAATAGTTTGACTTACAGGATTACTAATTTTTCAAATTTCTCAGTTGAAGATCCGTTTCTCGAGCGTATTGACAATTTATAAACATAAACTCCTTTCCCGATTCGATCTCCATAATCATCTCGACCATCCCATCGAAGATCACGCGATAAATAACCTTGATTTACAATGGTTCGATTGATCGATTTTACGAGTTTACCTGATACGGTAAAAACTTCTAGTCTCACATCCATCGGCACTCCTGCCTGATTATGCTGAAAAATAAACTCTGTATTGGTTGTAAAAGGATTAGGATAATTGACCAGATTTTGAATTTCCACATCCTTTTCCTCAACTACCGTAAATTCGATGGTTTTCTCACTAGAATTATTAGCCACGTCCCATGCCTTTAAGGTTATAGTATGCTTTCCCGGACTAAGTTCTTCGAAAGGAAATCGAATCACTCCTCTTTGATAGTCATCTGTTTCAGCTTCGTAGTAATCATTTAAAATGAATGCTTCCTCAGTATTTCCGTCTAAAGTAGCTACTAGGTCATGACCTAAGCCACTGCCAACCGTGTTTACTCCTTGCTCATCAAATAGTTTAGCCAGAAAGGTTGGATTGGAATTTGTTATTCCACCATAAATAAACGACTCATCATTCATAAATAGGTCAATTTGAGGTCCTGTTTGATCAGCTAAGGCAGAGTCGTTACTTCCTCCAACTACTATTGATTGGGTATACCCATTACCATCTTTTTGACCATTCTCGGTGTAATAATTGATTTTACCTTGTCCAAAAGAGTAATTAATGTCTTTAGGAACGATAAAAGAAAAAGTAAAGTCGCCTTGATTGACAGAAGCCCTACCCTTAAATATACGACTATCTCTTTGGGTAAATTCGAATACTCCTGCACCGTCATTATTTAAACTTTTTACTCTTCTACTTTTATCAAAAACAGTCGGGTAGATTGTTCCTGTGTAGTTGGTGAGTTTATTTCCATCAGGGTCAGCTACATAGCCTGAAATAGTCGCCTTTGATAATGCCTTTAGTGTATCTCCTTGACTAAGCGGCTTGCCATTAATTGAAGTCGTCACTACTTGGTAATGAGGAATTGCAATTCTTAAAGCCGGATCACCTAGTAAAGAGAAGTTTCTTGAATTTGAACTTGCTGCATTTGCATTTTTAGTTTCTCTGAAAACATCACCAAGCCGTTTAAAGTTGCCTTCTGAATTACGCAAGAAAACAAAGTCATAAAAAGCCCTATTTAATGTAAAGTTTGGACTGGAATAAACTAAACGTGTGGTTGTAAGCAAGGCAACTCCTCCTCCTTTTGAATTTAACAAAACCAACTCTCCAGCAGAAGTCCTAAAAGGATCATCAAAACGACTGAACTCGCAGGTTGCTGTCATAAACACTGGCATATTCGACTTTGTATCCCACGAAGTAATATCTTCTATGGAAAGGATACGCTCTCCTGCCCAACCTGTTTCTCCACCATGCCCAGTGTAATTAACCAATAAAACCCCATCTTGCACTCCTCTGCTAATTGCCCGGTTAACTTCAGGATATCGATCACCTCCTGAGGTAGACTCTTGCTGAAAAGCGTCTAAGAAGACTTTTTCTACCTCCATATCGGGATGTCTAATCTCTATAGCTCGAGCAAGTTGATTGGCCTGTGACATGTGTGTCACGCCATCTTCATCATCTCCAACAAACATGATTTTATTACGCCAATCGGCTTGAGTGTTCGAGGTATTGTAAACTTTTATTTTCTCAACCACACCACTAGCTTCATCAACTGTTTTTACAGGCAACCTGCCAACAGCAATATCCAATTTTTCAGGATTAATAGAAGTATTAGGCCATGTACCTTCACTATCATCAAGCAAACCAAGAAAATCATCTGATATGTATGAGAAAACAGGCTGCAAGAAGTTTGGTGATTGATAGCTCACCACATAATTTGTATTGCCATTAAGTCTATTTTTTAAATCATAAGAAGCATCTCCAACCAATAGCAGATAGTCAGGCATTTCTTCATTATTAGTTGCCCTTTCATAAAACATCTTCATTAAGCTTCGAATGGCAATCGCATCCTGAGCGCCTGATGAAAATTCATTGTAAACCTGCTGGGTTGTAACCACATGAACAGTTAACCCTTCACTCCGATGGTGCACAGCTAACGCTTCAGCAGCAGCTAAAAACTTTGGGTTGCTCACAATAACCATATCTGTTTGCGCAAGGGCATGTAGGTTCTGATTTTGAACCCTTCCCAAAGGAATCAAATTTATCGAGTCAGTGGCGGTAAATGCTACATACTCTTTCAAGGAATTACTTTCGTCAACGAATCTGAAGCTATTTCCCGTCTGCTGCAAACTCATAGCAGCTATTTGATCTACTTTGGTAACGTCCCAAACAGTCGGTCTGCGATTACTCTGCAATACAAACTCACTTACCGCACCAGCAGCCACTGAATTTTTGTCACGGAAATTCATTTGATTGCCATACATCACCAAGCCACGACGCACATTAAAATTGACAAAATTCAACCAAGCTTTTGCAACAGCTTGTGGCTTGTTGTAAGATACTGTGATATTTACAAGACTATTGGTTGGCTGAAAGTCAAATATTCCTCTGCTTAGTTTACCAAAAGCAACTTCATAACGATTTAAGTTAGTTGAACTAGCTGAAGAAGAGAAAGTATTGCTTCCTGCATTAATTGTAAAGGTGCTCCCAACCCCTGCTCGAGCTACCGCATTAAATTCTAGACTACCTTGACTGTTTAAATCTATATTGGGTACATCCCAACTAAATGAATAAGACAAACGCGTATCAAAAATCTCCCCCATCCATTGTCTACCTGACTTTAGAAGATTAGTACGGTCAATTTCGTGATAAGCTCTAAAATCATAGCTATTGACCGTTTGATTGGGCACTAATGATGAAGTAGACTTAGTCTGAATTCTCTTACCTGCGCCAGGACTAATGGCTACAAAGTAGAAAGTAGTATCTGAGTAAATGTTTAAACGATGTCTGAAATGTTGACTAGTACTGTCATATATCCACTCAACTTGATCATCACCGTAGAATAAAAAGTAATCACCTGGATCAAAAGAGCCATCATCTTGACCCACAGCAACTATCGGATTTTCTAACATATCATCTGGTCTGCTTTCCGAATTCGCTTCAGGCAATCTACCACCTCCATAACCATAAACCTTTAAATTTCGAGGATCCAAAGACTCCAAGTCAAGCCCTAAGGAAGTAAGGAACTGGTAATTTAACTTAAACACTCCCTTTTGAGTGACCCCAATTTTGTACCATTCGCCATTAGCCATAAGCGAACTTGTAGCATACCTCGATGACTTGCTTCTTCTCAAAGGAGCTTTGCTATAAGTANGTTGAAAATCAAACTGAGTGACTTTTAAAATTTCTCCATTNCCAGCTCTGTAAATGGGAATAACTTTCATATAAGCCTTTCTTNGCTTNCGCTCAACAGAGTTTTCTACTAGCGCTCTTAACGTCGTTGGAACCTCTTCACTATCAACTATTTTCCTTTCTTCCTCGCTAAGCGGCTCGGTCACAAGATTTAAAAACTCAACCTTGTCTAGCAAACTATTCGAATTAAGCTCTACGGGCAGGTAAATAAAGGGAAGATTGGAAACTGCAAAATCATACTGTGCCTCTTCAAAAAAGGGGGCATATTGATTGTAATTTCCTTCCAAACCGTAAGGAATAGGCTCACCCCAACTCAATTCAAAGGTTGAGTTTTGCTGTGCAAAAAGTGAGACATTTAATCCCAACAGACTAATTATTAAAGCTATTTTTCTATTCATTCTCATCTAAGTTCCTCAACAAACTATATTATTTCGAAATTATTGTTTTTCCAACAAACTTAACTACGAACATGCACTCATACACAACAAAGTAACAATTGCTAAGTTTATTTATATTTGCGACCGAGCTGAAGTTATGTGGTGTGTGTAGACAATCTTTTTTAATAATCATACTTATTTTTATTGCGCTCTCAGGATATGGTCAAGATCCCATGTTCTCGCAATTCTATGCAAATAAGCTATACCTTAATCCGGCTTTTGCGGGAACGGCCAACTGCCCTAGAGTTTCATTAAACTACCGCAATCAATGGCCAGGAATAGATAACAGTTTTGTAACCTATACTGCGAGTTATGACCAACAAGTAGACGCAATAAACGGCGGATTAGGTGTCTTGATCATGAGAGATCAAGCTGGAGAAGGTGTATTAAGTTCTACTTCCGCACATTTTCAATATTCTTATCAATTTTCTGTCAACCGAAAGTTTTCTATTCGTTCCGGCTTTCAAGCAAGTTTCGTGCAGAAGTCAATTGATGTCAGCAACCTCCGATTTGGTGATATGATCGACTCAAGAAGAGGGTTTGTTTATCAATCTCAAGAGCAGATAAACAATGATAGAGTTCTCTATCCTGATTTTTCTGCAGGTATTCTAGGCTTTAGCGAGAAACTCTATTTTGGATTTGCCGTTCACCACCTCACAGCTCCTGATGAAGGATTTATTGACCTTTCTGTTTTGCCAAGGCGTTTTACCGGTCATTTTGGAGCAAAACTTCCTTTTGGTCTAAAAAATGAAGACATGAGTTGGTCACCCAATGTAATCTATCAACAACAAGGAGAGTTCACTGAATTAAACCTTGGAGTTTACGTCTCCAAAGGTCCCATAGTATTAGGTTTATGGCACAGATTAGCGGATTCCTTTATCGCTCTTGTGGGAATAGAAAAAGACGATTTTAAGATTGGTTATAGTTATGATTTAACCACCTCTGTCTTATCAGATCGTACTGCAGGTTCTCATGAAATATCCTTTAGCTACATCTTACCATGTAGACCTAAAAAAGTGAAATTCGAAACAATAAGCTGTCCCTCTTTTTAGTTAATAAGTTAATTTCCCTATTTTTGGAAGTCGTTTAAACATCTAATGTGATGAAAAATAAAACTATTTTCCCGCTTTTAGCGGTATTTACAAGCCTTTTAATTCTTGCTTCATGCAGTGGAGAAAGATCAAGTACTACAGGATGGGCTTACAATGATTCAAACAACGGAGGTTTTGAAAACTTACCCTACATCGAACAAGAAACAGGTCCAGGCTTGATACTAATCGAAGGTGGACGTTTTACTATGGGTAGAACTGAACAAGACATCTTTTATGACTGGAATAATGTGCAACGTACTGTTACGGTTTCATCTTTTTATATGGATGAAACGGAGGTTAAGAACGTTGATTACAGAGAGTATTTATATTGGTTAAAACGAGTATTTGGGGCTGACTACCCAGAAGTATACAAAAAAGCCCTGCCGGACACATTAGGATGGAGAAGCAGACTTGCTTTCAATGAGCCTTATGTAGAATATTACTTAAGACACCCCGCATATAACGACTATCCTGTGGTAAATGTTAGTTGGCTTCAAGCAACTGACTATGCTGCTTGGAGAACAGATCGTGTAAATGAATTAATTTTGATTAGAGAAGGCCTTTTTGAGCACAACCCCAATCAATTTAATGAAGACAACTTCAACACTAGGGCTTATTTAAGCGGCCAGTATGAAAGTGGTAAAAGAGTTGATGGATTAATTGATCTTGATCCGAACAAAGAGACAAGAAATGTTAGAATAGAAGACGGTATTTTGCTTCCTGAGTATAGATTACCTACTGAAGCAGAATGGGAATACGCTGCACTTGGACTGATTGGAAATACTTATGGCGAATTAATTGTTGAGCGTAAATTCTATCCATGGAACGGACATGGAGTTAGAAATGCAGATGACAATTACTTAGGTCAAATGCTTGCTAACTTTAGAAGAGGAAGAGGAGATATGATGGGAGTAGCAGGACAGCTGAACGACAATGCAGAAATTACAGCACCTGTTTATTCTTATTGGCCTAATGATTATGGGCTTTACAATATGGCTGGAAATGTTAGTGAGTGGGTAATGGATGTATACCGTCCAATGACTGGACAAGATGCTGACGACTTCAGACCTTTTAGAGGTAATGTGTTTAAAACCCTTGTTAGAGATGAGGAAGGTTACCTTGCTGAAAAAGACAGTCTAGGTAAAATGAAATACCGAGAGGTAAATCCAGAAGATGATAACCTTTCGGAAAGAAGAAATTACAAAAAAGCAGACGTAATCAATTATGAAGATGGGGATTTAGAGTCTTCTAAATATTTTAACAATTCACAGCAGTTTCAAGAATTAGGTGATGCTTCAATGTATGAGTTTGGAAAAACCACATTAATCAGCGACAGAGCAAGAGTATACAAAGGTGGGTCATGGAATGATCGTGCTTACTGGATGACACCGGGTACAAGAAGATTTTTAACAGAAGATAAGTCTTCACCTCAGATCGGTTTCAGATGTGCCATGATTCGAGTTGGTAGTCCAACGGGTCTAGTTTACTAGTATTGAATTGTTGAAAGAAAAACATTAAAAAAGCCCCTTAATTAAGGGGCTTTTTTATTTTAGCTCCCATGATGAAACCCATTTCTATTGAAAGGCTTTATGATGTTTTCCTTTCACACCCTAAAATATCAAAAGACAGCAGAGAAATTGACGAAGGTTGTATTTACTTTGCTCTTAAAGGTGCTAACTTTAATGGCAACCAATATGCTGGTCAAGCTTTAGAAAAAGGAGCAGCCTACGCAGTAGTTGATGAAGCAAACCAAGTAAAAAGCGAGCGTTACCTCTATGTAGAAAATGCGTTAGAAAGCCTTCAGCAACTAGCACGTTTTCATAGATCTAAGCTTAAAATCCCAATAATTGGCATAACAGGTAGTAATGGCAAAACCACTACCAAGGAACTTGTCACTACCGTACTTTCTAAACAACATAATTGCTATGCAACTAAAGGCAATTACAATAACCACATTGGCGTCCCATTAAGCCTTTTAGAAATAGGCAAAGACCACGAAATCGCAGTAATTGAAATGGGAGCAAATCATCAAGGAGAGATTGCATTTCTTTCTGCCATTTGTGATCCCGATTACGGTTTGATCACCAATGTAGGGAAAGCACATTTAGAGGGCTTTGGAGGAGTAGAAGGAGTTAAGAAAGGAAAGTCAGAATTATACCAACACCTTAAAGCTAAAGAAGGAAAAGTATTCTTGAATGGAGACGATAAAACCTTGATTGAGCTTGCCAAAAGCATACCGTCTCTCACCTACGGAACTGACTCAAAGCAATACTGCAGTGGGAAGATACTTGAGGAACAGCCTTATCTTAAAGGTAGTTGGAAGTGTGAAAAAGCAAATGGTCAGTTCGAAGCTGGGATTTACGGTACATATAATTTCTACAACATCATGGCTGCTGTTTGCATTGGTCACTACTTTGGAGTCAGCGGTACTAAAATCGACCAAGCAATTGGCGAGTACAAATCTGACAATAATCGTTCGCAATTAATTGAGAAAGAAAATTACACTGTACTGCTTGACGCTTATAATGCTAATCCTTCTAGCATGCAAGTCTCAATAGCAAACTTTGCCAATAGATTGGGGGACAAAAAAATAGTGATTCTTGGCGACATGTTCGAACTGGGTGAAAGCAGTGAAAAGGAACACCTGCAAATTGCTCAGCTTGCTTTAAATCAAAAATTTGAAAAAGTGATATTGGTTGGAAAGCACTTTTCGCAATTAAAAGTTCAAGATCCTGACCTGATCGATTTCGAAACCACAGAGGAAGCTGCCGATTGGCTAAGTAGCTATCCTAAACGCAACCTAGAAATACTGATCAAAGGTTCAAGGGGAATGGTACTGGAAAAGATCTTAGATCGTCTATAAAAAAAGGCCTCAAATGAATTTGAAGCCTTTTCTATGATTATTGACGAAGTTACCTACTCATTCAAAATTGCTCTTGAGATTACAATTTTTTGTACTTCCGTAGTACCTTCATAAATCTGGGTGATTTTTGCATCACGCATCAAACGTTCTACGTGGTACTCTTTAACGAATCCGTAACCTCCATGAACTTGAACTGCTTCAACTGTGGTTTCCATTGCAACTCGAGAGGCAAATACCTTAGCCATTGCTGATTCCTTATCGAAATTTTTACCCTGATCTTTCAAGCTTGCCGCCTTCAAACAAAGAAGTCTGGCAGCTTCAACCTCAGTAGCCATATCAGCCAATTTAAATGCAATTGCCTGATGCTTGTGAATTTCTTTACCAAATGCTTTTCTTTCTTTCGAATAAGCAATGGAAAGCTCCATTGCTCCTGAAGCAATCCCAAGAGCTTGAGCAGCAATACCGATTCTTCCGCCAGAAAGAACTTTCATGGCAAATTTGAAACCAAAACCATCTTCACCAATTCGATTTTCTTTTGGCACTTTCACATCCGTGAACATCAAAGTATGCGTGTCTGAACCTCTAATGCCCAACTTATTCTCTTTCGCTCCAACTGTAAAGCCTTCCCACTCTTTATCTACAATAAAGGCATTTATTCCTCTATGCCCTTTTTCAATATCTGTCTGAGCGATAACAATGTAGTAGCTAGCTGAGTTTCCATTAGTGATCCAATTTTTTGTACCATTCAGTAAATAATGATCACCTTTATCTATGGCAGTAGTCTTTTGAGAAGTGGCATCTGATCCTGCTTCAGGTTCTGACAGACAAAAAGCACCTATCGCTTCGCCTGTTGCAGCAGGACGCAAATATTTTTCTTTCTGCTCTTCAGAACCAAACTTTTCAATTCCCCAGCAATAAAGCGAATTGTTAACTGACATAGCAACAGAGGCAGAAGCATCTACCTTAGAAATCTCTTCCATTGCCAATACGTAAGACACGGTATCCATGCCGCCACCGCCATATTTTGGATCAACCATCATTCCCATGAAACCAAGTTCACCGAGTTGCTTCATTTCCTCTTTTGGGAAACGCTGCTCTTCATCTCGATCTATAACTCCTGGTTTAAGTACATTCTGTGCAAAATCCCTTGCAGCATCTCTCACTGCAATCTGCTCTTCTGTTAATTCTATATTCATATCTTAAATTTACCTTTCTTAAAAGATTGCAAAAATAAATCTTTAATTAGTTTGAAACAACATTATAAAGTACTCGGCATCATGTCAGGTACTTCCTTAGATGGATTGGATTTATGTTTGGTTGAGTTTAATCAGAAGGGCAAACAGTGGAAATATGAAATTGTTGCCTGTGAAACGATCAGCTACACCAAAAAATGGACTGCCCGTCTAACAAAGGCAACAAAATTTTCTTCAGCAAAGCTCTGTCAACTTGATCATGAATATGGCAAATTAATCGGAAGAGAAGTTAAAGCGTTTTTAAAAAAAAATCATCAGGAGGTAGATTTAATCGCCTCGCATGGTCACACGGTTCATCATCAACCAGAAAAAGGCTTCACATTACAGATCGGAAATGGAGCAGCAATCGCAGCTGAAACAAATTGTTTAATTGTATCAGATTTCAGAAGCCAAGACGTAGCATTAGGTGGACAAGGAGCACCGCTAGTACCGCTTGGTGATCGGGATTTGTTCATGCAACATGAAGCTTGTTTAAATATTGGAGGAATAACAAATGTTTCATTTCAAAGCAATGAAAAACGCATTGCCTTGGATATTGCACCTTCTAACTTGATTCTAAATAAGTTAAGCGAAACCTTTTTTTCCTTGACCTATGACAAAGATGGAGAATTGAGCCGAAAAGGAGTTCTACACCAAAAGCTTATGGAACAACTTGATTCCTGGCCTTATTACAGGCAGCAGCATCCTAAATCCTTAGGCCAAGAAGATATTTTCCCTGCTTTCTTCAATCTTCTTAACAGTGATCAATATTCTCCCATTGATCTAATGCACACCTTTTGTAAACATTGGGGTAAGCAAGTCTCCAGACTTCTGCTCAAAGAAGGAGTTAGTGACAATGTGCTCATAACCGGAGGTGGTGCTAAAAATAAATTTTTGCTTGAATGCCTAGACCAAAAAATAAACTATCATCTTCCAGAAGAAAACCTGATTGATTTTAAAGAAGCCTTAATCTTTGCCTACTTAGGGCTAAAGAGAAGTTTGAATGAGATAAACGTGCTAAGTAGTGTAACAGGCGCTACTCAAGACCATTCAGCGGGAGCGATTTATATGGGCTAAAATCAATCTTAGGCGAAAGGTATTAAACGATAGTTTTTGATACTTTTGAAACAAATTTTTCGCATGCTAGATTTACTCGAGAAGTACGAAAATAAAAAAGCTGAAATTGTCTTTGAGTGGAAAGACTCTGAGACAGAAGCTGAAGGCTGGGTAGTAATAAACTCCTTAAGGGGTGGAGCTGCAGGTGGTGGAACAAGAATGAGAAAAGGTCTTGATAAACATGAAGTTACTTCTCTTGCTAAAACCATGGAAGTGAAGTTTACCGTTTCAGGTCCGCCTATTGGAGGAGCGAAATCTGGCATTAATTTCGACCCTCAAGATCCACGTAAAGAGGGTGTTTTAAGAAGGTGGTATAAAGCAGTTGCCCCTTTACTCAAAAGCTATTATGGCACAGGAGGCGATCTTAATGTGGATGAAATACATGAGGTTATCCCCATTACGGAAGACTGTGGGGTATGGCATCCACAGGAAGGTGTTTTCAATGGTCACTTTCAGCCAACTGAAGCAGATAAAATCAAGCGAATCGGACAATTACGCCATGGTGTATTAAAAGTTATCGAAGATCCTCAATACAGCCCTGATGTAAGCAGAAAATATGTAGTTGCAGATATGATTACCGGATTTGGCGTAGCCGAATCCATTCGCCACTTTTATGCTATTTACGGTGGAGACTTGGCAGGTAAAAAGGTAATCGTTCAAGGTTGGGGCAATGTTGGTTCAGCTGCAGCATATTACCTTGCTCAAAATGGAGCCAAGATAGTAGGTATAATAGACCGCAATGGCGGATTGGTTAACGAAGCAGGATTTAGCTTTGAAGCAATCAAGGAGCTCTTTTTAAACAAAAAAGGCAATCAGCTTGCATCCGATCAATTGATGAGCTTTGATGAGGTCAATGCTAAAATATGGCAAACAGAAGCCGAAGTATTTATTCCCTGCGCAGCCTCTCGCCTGATTACGAAAGAGCAAGTAGAGCAAATGATAAATTCAGGTTTAGAAGTGGTCTCAGCAGGAGCCAATGTCCCTTTTGCAGACCAAGAGATTTTCTTTGGTCCAATTGCTGATTATACTGACAAAGCTGTAAGTGTGATCCCCGACTTCATTTCAAACTGCGGAATGGCAAGGGTATTTGCTTATTTAATGTCAAAGGACATCAGCATGGATGATGCAGGTATTTTTGAAGATACTTCTCAAACGATTAGCAAAGCGCTACAAGAGGTTCACACTACTTCAACTTCTAAAACCGGAATTTCTCGAACTGCTTTTGAAATTGCACTTAATAAATTGATTTAACCCTAAGCCCCTCAGCATGTATACTTTAATGGTGGTAATTTTTATTCTAGGCTACGTGATGATAGCCTTTGAACACCCTTTAAGAATTGACAAAGCAGCACCTGCTCTTTTAATCGCTGTTTTGGGCTGGACCGCCTACGTAATTGGGATGGATGAAATCCTTGCGCAAAGCGGTGCATTTTTAAACTATGTTGACAACAATTATGGCTTAGCTGACGACTATGACCTTAAAGCCTTGATTGCAGAGCATGGGAATCATTACATCGTTCATGAGCTATCCCATCACCTTACCCACCACTCAGAAATCATCTTCTTCCTGATTGGAGCAATGACCATAGTAGAATTAATTGATGCCCATGAAGGCTTTGCTGTAATTACCGACAGGATCAAAACAACCAATAAGGTCAAGCTACTTTGGATCATCAATGTGCTTACATTCTTCTTTTCTGCCGCTTTAGATAATTTAACGACCTCCATCGTGATGATTTCACTGCTGCGCAAGCTTATTGGTGATAAGAAAGAACGATGGTTCTTTGCCGGTCTTGTGATTATTTCAGCCAATGCAGGAGGTGCATGGTCTCCAATAGGTGACGTTACAACCACTATGCTTTGGATTGGCAAACAAATTTCCGCAGCAAATATTATCGTAGAATTGATTGTACCTAGTTTGGTTTGTATGCTTGTCCCCTTGATTATCTTAACATTCACTCAGAAAGGAGAAGTCGCAAGACCCAAAGTAAATAAGGAATCAGAGCACATGATGAATAAAACTACAGACTTCGAAAGAAACCTGGTATTCTTTCTAGGGGTAGCCTTGTTGCTGTTTGTTCCGGTTTTTAAAACACTTACTCACCTACCTCCCTACATGGGAATGATGTTTGGCTTAGGTGTTCTTTGGGTAGTAACGGAGATCATTCACCGCTCTAAGAATCATGAGATCAAGTCTGAACTATCTGTTATTGGCGTTTTAAGGAAGATCGACATTGTCAGTGTACTTTTCTTCTTGGGTATTTTAATCGCCATTTCAAGCTTACAGTCTGCAGGGCACTTGACTGCCGTTGCGAAATTCTTGGATGAACAAATAGGAAATATTTATTTAGTAAACGTTGTGATCGGTTTGCTTTCTGCTATTGTCGACAATGTGCCACTGGTTGCTGCCTCTATGGGTATGTATCCTGTAGTATCACCTGAATTGCTTGAAACATTTTCAGCTGAAAACGCTGCCTACTATCAACACTTTGTTCAAGACGGCAATTTTTGGGAATTTTTAGCTTATTGCGCCGGTACTGGTGGTAGCGCTTTGATCATTGGATCTGCTGCTGGAGTAGCTGTAATGGGAATGGAAAGAATCGACTTTATTTGGTACTTGAAAAAAATGAGTTTACTGGCTATTTTGGGCTATGCGGCAGGGGCAATATGTTATGTTCTTTTAATAGCCTGACCAACTAACACACTACTGTTTACAAATTGACGTTTACTTAATCTATTAAGCTTAGGCTAGAACCTAATTTAGTGGAATTAAACTCTAAACGTCAAAAATGATAGTCAATTTCATAAGTCAAATAAAGTTAGCAGAAGGTAGCACTGCTGCAGCCGACTCTCTAGCTAATGCAGAAATAGAAAGGACCGAAGAAACACTTTCTATTTTAGAACTCATCACCTCAGGTGGTGTAGGTGGAATCATTGTAATGATTACACTGTTCGTACTTTCTGTTATTGCTGTTTATATTTTTATTGAGCGCTATTTGACCATTAAAAAAGCAGCTGAAGAAGATCAAAACTTCATGAATGAAATCAAGGACTTCATTCATGATGGAAAATTAGAAGCAGCTCGATCTCTGTGCAAAAACACCCCGACTCCTATTTCCCGTATGATCGAGAAAGGAGTCAATCGAATCGGAAAACCCCTTGGGGATATAGCAGCAGCAATTGAAAACACCGGCAAACTAGAGCTTTATAAATTAGAAAAAAACCTCGCTACGCTTGCAACCATTTCAGGAGCAGCGCCAATGATCGGCTTCCTCGGCACAGTAATTGGTATGATCCTCGCCTTTCACCAAATGGCATCAGCAGGTGGCAACATTGATGTGGAAATGCTTTCAGAAGGAATTTACACGGCTATGGTAACTACTGTTGCGGGCTTGATCGTTGGTATTGTAGCTTATATTGGCTACAACCTACTAGTAGCAAAAGTGGAAAAAGTGGTTTTTAAAATGGAAGCTAGAACCACTGAATTCCTTGATATTTTAAACGAACCTGCGAAGTAATGGCCATTAGATCAAGAAACAAAGTAAGCCCGAATTTTAATATGTCGTCGATGACTGACATAGTTTTCTTGTTACTCATCTTTTTCATGCTTACTTCCACCCTTGTGAGCCCTAACGCTTTAAAGCTTTTACTTCCAAGTAGCTCAAGTAAGACCCTTGCACCGCAAACAGTTTCAGTTTCTATTACGAAAGAGCTTAATTACTATGTAGATGAGCAACAGGTGGAATTTGATTTTCTTGAAGCAATATTGATTGAAAAAATGGCAGGTAATCCTGAAAACTCGATCATCTTGCACGTTGACAAGACCATTCCTGTAGAAGAAGCGGTGAAAGTAATGGACCTTGCAAGCAGAAATAAATTTAAAATGGTTCTTGCCACAAAGCCCTCTTAGTGATAGAAGCTGTTCAACATAAAAACAATCGGAAAGGACTTATAGCAAGTGTATTAATCCACCTATTACTCTTGCTCGTCTTTGCGTTCTATGGTTTGAATTACATGGTTCCACCTCCTGAAGAAGAAGGAATCACCATTAATTTTGGTACAGTAGATGAGGGAATGATGAATCCAAATACAACCACTACCCAAACTAAAAGTCAGGAAGTAATTAGTGAGCAAGCCACCGAACAACCAAATCCCGAAGAGGTGGTAGAGGAAGATTTGATCACCCAAGATATTGAAGAGGCACCTTCGATAGATCAGCAAGAAGAAGAAAAACCAAAAGTAGAACAACCTAAAGAGGAAATCAAAGAAGAACCCGAACCAGACAAGACCTTAAGCTCCGCAATTGACAAATGGAAAAAGAATAAAGATGCCGAACAAAGTGGTGATGGAACAAGCAACAAAAACGGAGACCAAGGTGATTTAAATGGTGACCCTGAAAGCAAGCGCTACATTGGTGGAGGCGCAGGAGACGGCGTTAGCTTTTCTTTAGCAGGAAGAACAAGGATTAGTAGCCCACCCATCAAGGATAATTCGCAAGAAGAAGGTACCGTTGTGGTAGACATTATTGTTGACCAATATGGAAAGGTTATAAGAGCAAATCCGGGAGCAAGGGGCTCTACAACCACTGATGCCGGCTTGTATAAGAAAGCTAAAGAAGCAGCACTTAAAACCCGTTTTAATGCAAACCCAAATGCAGCGGAGCAGCAGAAAGGCACGATGACCTTTATTTTCATCTTGAATTAATGAACTACCAAGAAGTCCTCTCTTTCCTATTTGGGCAACTTCCAATGTACCAAAGGGAAGGTAAAACTGCATTCAAAAAAGACCTTGGAAATATTGAAAAGTTATGCAGTAAACTCGCTGAGCCAGAAAAACAATTTGAAAGCATACACATAGCAGGTACCAATGGAAAAGGATCAGTTGCGCATTTATTAGCGAGTGTTTTTCAAGCTGCAGGTTACAAAACCGGATTATACACCTCTCCACACCTAGTAGACTTTAGAGAAAGAGTCAAAATTGATGGGGAGTTGATTCCCGAAATTGCAGTTACTCAGTTTGTAAAAGATAACTATGAATCGTTTCAGCAGATCAAACCTTCATTTTTTGAATGGACAGTCGCACTAGCTTTTGATTACTTCGCTAAAGAAAAAGTTGACATTGCCATCATAGAAACAGGTCTTGGAGGTAGATTAGATTCAACCAACATTATAACGCCTCAACTAAGCATTATCACTAATATTGGACTTGACCACACGGAATTCTTGGGAGAAACAAAAGCAGAGATTGCAACTGAAAAAGCGGGCATAATCAAAAAAGAAGTTCCGGTAGTGATCGGCAATTCCTCAGGGCAAAGAACTCTTTTTGAAAAGATCAGCCAGAGTAGAGGTACAGCCATTTCTTTCGCTGAAGACCTTGACTTGAACTTTACTTTGAGCTCTGCTTTAGAGGGTAGCTACCAGAAAGAAAATCTAAAAACCGCTTACGCTGCTTGGTTGCAAATACGTAAACTAAATTGGCACATTAGTTTTCCCCATCTCATATTAGGTTTTAAAACAGTTTTAGAAAAGACCAAGCTTCAAGGCAGATGGCAAGTAATCAGTCACAATCCCAAAATTATTGCAGACACGGCTCATAATGCGGAAGGCCTAACCCATACGATGAAGCAGCTTAAGAAAGAGAATAAAGGAAGCCTTCACATGGTTTTTGGAGTCGTTAAAGAAAAGAAGCTGGACCAAATATTAAACCTACTACCCAAAACCGCAAAATATTATTTCTGCGCTGCTGAAGTTCCTCGTGCCATGAATGAAGAAAAGCTGAAAGAGACAGCTGCAAAATTTGAGTTAAAAGGTACAGTCTACAATTCTGTTAAAGCAGCCTTTAATGCTGCTAAAAAATCAGCTAAAGTCGATGATACCATTTACGTCGGTGGTAGCACCTTTGTGGTGGCTGAAATACTGTAATTATTTTTAAAAAAAAGTTGTTCAACTAAACTTTTGATGTATATTTGCCAACCCAAATTTTAGGGCTCTTAGCTCAGTTGGTTCAGAGCACCTGCCTTACAAGCAGGGGGTCACTGGTTCGAATCCAGTAGGGCCCACATATCAAAGCCGTTTGCATTAGCAAGCGGCTTTTTTTATGCACTAACTTTTATTTTTTAAGCATTTCAATTAGAGTGCTCTTGACAAAATTAAAAAAGAGCACTGGTTCCCCGCTCGACTGAATATGTTCAGCCGTTTGATTTAAAAGTAGGCCAGAGTAGCGCTTGATTTCAACTATTGCACACTATTTATAATATGTCTATTTTCAAACATTGATTTAAAAGGCATGTCACTCAACTCCATTGACTACAAAGTAAGTTTTCAAGACGCTCCCATTGAATTAGCTGATGGCAGAAAATTCGAAAGAACTGCTATTGTAGAAAAATGGAAGGGCAGCCATAAGATCAGTGCAATTAAACTGGGCGCACCTGATATCAGCACTGTTTACGATAAAATTGATAAAGGAGAGAAAATCAATTTAAATGATTGCTACCTCAAAGACTTCTCTCTTGCAAGCTATCGTAAGCTCCGAAAGCTTGATGATCTTAAAGAAATTGAACTGAAAAACTTTAAGGCTAGCCATGCTTTTTTTGAAAGTGAATATGGAACTGATTTTGGCTATGCCAACTTTACGGAAGGTTCAGGTGATTTCTCCCATTCCGTTTTTAACTTAGGTCGGGTCAATTTTGGACATGCAAAATGTACTTCAAGCTTAAATTTTAATCGAGTAGAATTCTATTTAGAAGAGCTTAACTTCCGTTTTGCAGAATTTGACAAAGGTGATTTGCGCTTTTCTTCTTGTGTTTTTGATTGCGAAGACGTTTTGTTTGTCAACACCCATTTTGGGGAGGGGAATGTCAGCTTTAGGCAAGCAGACTTTAAAAAAAGTAACTGCAATTTTCAATACGCTCGCTTTGAAAACGGCAATGTAAGCTTTGATAAGGCAAGCTTTAAAGGAGATAAAATCGATTTTAGAAAGGTTGATTTCGGAAAAGGCAAAGCAGAATTTAGGAGGGTAAACTTTGGCGATGGTAATATAAGTTTCAATGAAGCTGAATTTGCAGAAGGGAAAATTAGCTTCCGCCATGCCATATTTGGACATGGGGAAAAAACTTTTGAGAAAATTTCTTTTGGTCCTAGTCAGGTTTCATTTGACGGTAGCATCTTCGGGAGTGGAATGCTTTCGTTTAAGGCTAGCGAATTCAACAACTTAAGTATCCGTGATGGACGATTGGGAGGCTACTGCGATTTTAGGGTCTCGAAAGGGAACGTTTTAGACCTTTCCTACTCCATTGTTAAAGACATTATCGATTTTCAAGCTGGTGAATATCCCGTTGAATTGAATAGTCTGAAAATTGAAGGACTGAAAATGATGGGTAAGCTTTTCATTTCTTGGGATGAAAACCAAGCCTACCAGCTTATTGCTAATCAACATCACACTTTGCTAAGAAGTAAGGCGCAACAGTTTAACCTGCTCAAGGAAAGCTTTCATCAAAATGGAAAGTACGATTGGGAAGACAAAGCTTATGTTGCATTTAAACGATTTGAAATGAAGGCTAATCTTGCAAATGGGAAGAAGCAAGGTGGCGTGGAAGCTCAAAAAGCCAAGTTCTTGTATGGAGCCCAATGGCTGATTTTTGATAAAGCAGGATTATTCGCTACTGCGCCTTTAAGAGTGTTTTTCAGCATGATTGTGGTTCTCTGCTTTTTTTCATTGCTGTATATTATTTTGCCGCTTTTTGTGCATGCAGAAATTGTATCATCAGTGGGTGATCCA
>P_2C_Liq_1_UnCtyDRAFT_1000048_pt1 | contig 44498 bp, 40 predicted proteins | sample Pon2CUnioCityCA_2_FD_10234 | JGI IMG/M metagenome (IMG submission 10234) | reverse complement strand
TGATGGTGAAGTTCAAGGTAATGAGGGATCAGGTGAAGGTGATAGCGGACAAGGCTCGGGCCAGGGAAGTGGTGGAACTGGTTCAGGTTCCGGTAATAAGGATGGTGATCAACAAGGTTATAAAGAATCTGAAGAAGAAAGTAAACGTATTTATCAAATCTATAAACAACAGCAAGAATTACGTAATCAGCTGGAAGATATGATGCAGCGAGAAGGTTTGGAAGGTGTTTTAGAGGATATTACAGATAAAATGAAGGCTGTAGAACGTAAGTTATTAGACCAAGGTTTTAATAGAGAAGTTCAAGATCGTATGATGGATATACAGCATGAATTATTAAAATTAAAGGATGCTGGGTTACAACAAGGCAAAGAGGAACAGCGAGAAGCTACGACAAATGGTAAGGATTATAAAAACAACACAAATAATAAAATTCCCGATGCAGCTAGATACTTTAATAACAAGGAAATCTTAAATAGACAAGTATTACCTTTGCAGCCTCAGTATAAAATTAAGGTTAAGGAGTATTTTAAAAGAGATGGTGGAATTTAATTACCAAACCGATTTTGATTTAGGAGAAGAGCAACGGTATGCTGTCTGGTTAGATTCTATAGCCTCTTCTGAATTTAGAACTTTAGGAGATCTTTCCTACGTATTTTGTAGTGATGAGTTTTTATTGGATTTAAATTTAAAGTATCTTAATCACGACACCTTAACTGATATTATCACCTTTGATTATTGTGATGAGGATTTGATACATGGCGAAATTTATATCAGTATCGATCGTGTTAAGGATAATGCTGTAGATTATGGTGTTGATATGTTAACTGAGTTGCATAGGGTCATGAGTCATGGATTGTTGCATTTATGTGGTTATGGGGACAAAAGCACTGAGCAAAAGGCAGCGATGCGATTGAAAGAAGAAGAAAAAATGAAAATGTTTCACGTGAAACAATAGCTATGTTTGATAAGGTATATGACGTAATAGTAGTAGGTGCAGGGCATGCTGGAAGCGAAGCTGCTGCTGCTGCTGCAAATATGAAAGCAAAGACATTGCTGGTTACTATGAATTTGCAAACTATAGGACAAATGTCCTGTAATCCAGCGATGGGTGGAATTGCAAAAGGTCAAATAGTAAGAGAGATCGATGCGCTAGGTGGTTTAAGTGGAATAGTTAGTGATAAAAGTGCTATTCAATTTAAAATGTTGAATTTATCTAAAGGACCTGCTATGTGGTCCCCACGAACCCAAAACGATCGAATGCGTTTTGCTGAGGAATGGCGATTACAATTGGAAAATTTACCTTATCTAGATTTTTATCAGGAAATGGTTTCTGGTTTAATCATTGAAAAGGAACAAGTAGTAGGTGTGAAAACCAGTTTAGGAATAGAGGTTAGAGCTAAGGCTGTAGTCTTAACTAATGGAACCTTTTTAAATGGCTTAATTCATATAGGAGAAAAGCAATTTGGTGGTGGTCGAGCTGGCGAAAGGGCTGCTACTGGTATTACAGGGCAACTTGTAGATTTAGGTTTTGAAGCTGGAAGAATGAAAACCGGAACTCCTCCACGTGTAGATGGTCGTTCTTTGGATTATGCTAAGATGACACCGCAACCTGGTGATGATATTGTTTCTAAATTTAGCTATACGAACCTTACTAAAAAGCTAACAAACCAGCGTGATTGTCATATGACGTATACGAGTCAGTTGGTTCATGATTTGTTAAGGGAAGGTTTTGATAGAAGCCCGATGTTTAATGGTAGAATACAAAGTATAGGACCTAGATACTGCCCTTCTATAGAAGATAAGATAGATCGTTTTGCAGATAAGGATAGGCACCAACTTTTTGTGGAACCTGAAGGTTGGGACACCTGCGAGGTTTATGTAAATGGTTTTAGTACTTCACTACCAGAAGATGTTCAGTTTAAAGCTTTGAGATCTGTCGTTGGGTTTGAAAATGTAAAATTCTTTAGACCAGGATATGCGATTGAGTACGATTATTTCCCGCCTACGCAGTTGATGCATACGCTGGAAACAAAGCTGGTAAAAAACTTATTTTTTGCTGGTCAAATTAATGGTACTACAGGTTATGAAGAAGCAGCTTCACAAGGCCTCATGGCAGGAATAAATGCAGTTAGGAAAATACGAGAAGAAGAATCATTTATCTTAAAAAGAGATGAGGCTTATATAGGTGTTCTTATTGATGATTTAATCACAAAAGGAACAGAGGAACCGTATAGAATGTTTACTTCGCGTGCTGAATATCGCACCTTGTTAAGACAGGATAATGCTGATTTAAGATTAACACCTAGAGCTTATGAGTTAGGTCTTGTTACTGATGAAGCAATTAAAAGAGTAGTACGTAAGGCAGAGGAAACTGAAAAGATGGTTCAGTTTTTAAAGAATACTAGTTATGATTTTAACGAAATGAACGTGTTACTGGAAAGTAAAAACTCTGCTGCGGTTAAACAACACGATAAGTATTTTAAAGTTTTTTCAAGACCTCAAATTGATTTAGAAGATATTAGACAGTTTCCTGAGATTAAATCTTATATTGAAGAGAATGATCTAAACGAGGATATACTAGAACAGGTTGAAGTGCAAGTGAAGTACAGCGGCTATATAGAAAAAGAAAAGGGAAATGCAGATAAATTACATCGTTTAGAAAATGTAAAGATTCCTGCAAACTATGATTTTAAATCTATCAAGTCACTTTCTTATGAGGCGCGTGAAAAATTAACGGCTATTCAGCCAGCTACGGTTTCTCAAGCCTCGCGTATTTCAGGAGTATCACCTAGTGATATATCTGTTTTATTAGTCCATATGGGAAGATAGTTTCACGTGAAACAATGAAAGATCACAATCCTTTTTCCATACTATTTTTATCATTGAAAGATTACTTTCTCTCTCAAGAGGAGTTTGATCTTATTCAAGATGAAACTACACAAGTTTTAAAAACAGTTCCTCAACCTAAGGATTTGAACCCTTATTATGAGAGTGAAGATTACTTGTCTCATGATGATTCTCAAACTTCATTTTTTGCACGATGTTATCAGTTTGCAAAGAGCTGGAATCTTAAAAGTAAAAAAGCACTCATTGGGAAATATGCTGTAGATGGTAAAATCTTAGATATAGGAGCTGGAGTAGGAGACGTAGTAGGTGTTTTGAAAAAAGCTGGATATGATGCGATAGGATATGAACCTAGTAATAAAGCTCGATCTTTTGCAGCCCGTAAAGGAATTGATTTATTAGATCAGACAGATACTATTCAACCACATTCTATAAAGGTGATAAGTATGTACCATGTGCTGGAACATGTACCAGATTATCAAAAACAAATAGACCAAATTGAAAACTGGCTAGAAGATGAAGGTTATTTAATTCTGGCTTTACCTAACTATAATTCCTTTGATGCAAAATGGTTTAAAAAGTACTGGGCAGGCTATGATGTTCCCAGACACTTATTCCACTTTAATAAAAACGCGGTGCTAAATATCTTCCAAGATAAATTTTACTTAAAAACTACTAAACCTATGTGGTTTGATAGCTTCTATGTATCCATACTTTCTGCTCGATACCAAAAAAGAAAACTAGCTTTTATTTATGGTATAACCATTGGATTATTCTCAAATATAGCGGCCTTATTCACTAAAGAGCCATCTTCACTCGTTTATGTGCTACAAAAACGTAAATAATGCGTTTTAGGAGCTTTTTATCGGTGTTTATACAGTAATGTATTCTAAAGTTCTGAACCCCTTTTAAACCTAAGGATTCAAACCTATTTTTAATAAGTAAAACTGATTTTATTACTTGTTATAAATAGATTATATCGATTGTAACCAGAAAAGCCCAAAAACAGTCAAAAGAAAATAAATTGCCATTTTTCCAGCACCGTTATAATCTTGTAGAATTCTTAATCCTATGAGAAGAATGATAAATAAAATACCAGTGAGGATTAAAACAACCTGGCTTAAGTAAATATCTTGTTCCATCACTAAGGTGTAAATTCCTAAGGTGAATAGAATGGTGATTATAATTTCAAACGCTATGATAAAAAGCAGTGTAAACTTTACGAGAACGGCAGGAAGATGTTTTTCATACATCAGTGTATAATCTTGTAGTGTTTTGTTCCACATAAAAAGCTTTTCAATGGTTGATATGAGGATCGTAACTAAAAGAAATACGAGAATTAATATAGGTCCGGAATATGTAAGCACTATTATTTTTTAACTTATTGTAAAAAGATGTCGTTTTATGAAGACATTTGAGATTTAAATATTCATCAAACTATAGATAAGTCCAGACCCATCATTTAAGCTTTTTTATGAATTAATCGGGTTAGCCCTATAGCTAGATCAGTAAGGATGACTTTACCATTACCGTTACGTTCTATGTGGTAAATAGCTTCTTCAATGGCGTCACTAATAGGTTTAATACGGTGTCCATCTATAAAAGGAGCAAATTTTTCGAGTTTAAAATCTGCGAGATGTGGTGATAAATAAACAGCACTATCTGCTTTGTAATTCAGTAACATAGCTTGTCTAAAGTATTCCTGACAGTAGGATAAAAAACGTTTTTGTGTTTCTCTATTTTTTCCCGCAATCATGTCTGCCCATGCGATTAAATCATTAATAGCGCTTTTGCGGCCGCGAGCAGCAAATGCGGTGCGCACCCAAGTAACAAACCATTTTTCAAAATCGATATCTTCTGTAGCATTGTTAATGGACTGAATAGCTTTATTATAATCACCATTTGCCTGTCTAGCAATTTGTTGCGCTCGGTTAACCTCTACACTATGTTTACTTACTAAAGCCTGAGAAATAGATGCACTATTTAATTTAGGAACTTGTAATAACTGGCATCTTGACCTGATCGTATTTATGATTTGGTCTGCATCTTCAGCAATAAGTAGAAATACGGTTTTTACTGGTGGCTCTTCTATGAGTTTAAGTAACTTATTAGAGGCTTCGGTATTTAACTTATCTGCGCCCCATATAATCAGTACTTTATAACCACCTTCATAAGCTTTGAGACTCAGTTTAGAAACTATTTTTTTTGCCTCATAAACACCTATTTTACTTTGCTTTTTTTCTATTTCTATAGATTTATACCAGTCAGCAAGGCTTCCATAAGGTTGTGTGGTCAGGAAATCGCGCCACTCTGCAATAAAATCATCAGAGACTGCTTTATCTTTTATACGGGCATTATTTGCCACTGGATAAGCAAAATGCAAATCAGGATGAGCAATTTGATCCATTTGAGAATCACAGCGGTCACCAGCATCTTTACATAAAATAGAACGTGCATAAGCTAGTGCTAGTGGTAAAACACCACTTCCTGTAGGCCCTACAAGTAGCTGTGCATGTGCTATGCGCCCATTTGCAACCGTAGTTTGAAGGTGTTTTTTAAGATGTTCTAGACCTATGATATCTGGATATCGCATAGTGCAAATATAAAAGTATACGCACAAGGTTCTAGGATAACTGCTATATTTGTCACTATTCACAATAAATAGCTATGAAAACAATTAACGATATTAATTTTAAAGATAAGAAAGCCTTAATAAGAGTAGATTTTAATGTACCTCTTAACGATGATTTTGAAGTTACTGATGCTACGCGCATTCACGCTGCAAAAGACACCATTATTAAGATACTAGAAGATGAAGGCTCAGTGATTTTAATGTCACATTTAGGACGTCCTAAAGGAAAGCAAGAAGACTTTTCCTTAAAACATATCGTCGCTGCAGCTACTGAAATCCTGGGCGTTCAAGTTAAATTTGTGAACGATTGTATCGGTGAGACTGTGGAGCAAGCAGCCGCAAACCTGCAACCTTGTGAAGTCCTGTTGTTAGAAAACTTGAGATTTTATGGTGAGGAGACTGCTGGTGATCCCGCTTTCGCCAAAGCGTTATCTCAACTAGCAGACGTGTATGTAAACGATGCCTTTGGGACAGCACACAGAGCACATGCTTCTACAGCGATTATTGCGCAGTATTTTGATGAGAAATGTTTCGGTCATTTAATGACTCGTGAGATAGAAAGCTTACATAAAGTTCTAGAAACTCCTGAACATCCTGTAGTAGCTATATTAGGTGGAGCAAAAGTATCTTCAAAAATTACCGTGATTGAAAATATACTTTCTAAAGTAGATGACCTCATACTTGCTGGTGGAATGGCTTATACGTTTATAAAAGCCCAAGGCGGTAATATAGGTGACTCACTTTGTGAAGATGATAAAATGGAACTGGCGCTAGAAATTCTAGAAAAGGCAAAACAACATGATACAAATATTCACTTACCAGTAGATTCCATTACTGCCGATGCGTTTTCAGAACACGCTACAAGAGATATGGCGGCTATAAACGCTATTCCTAATGGATGGATGGGACTGGATATAGGAGAAAAATCAAGAGCACAATTTCATGACGTTTTAATGCAGGCTAAAACTATTCTATGGAACGGTCCAGCAGGAGTTTTTGAGATGGAAGCTTTTTCACATGGAACCATTTCTTTAGGGAAATCAGTAGCACAATCTACAGCTGCTGGAGCATTCTCATTAGTAGGTGGTGGAGACTCTGTTGCTGCGGTTAAACAATTCGGTTTTGAAGATCAAGTAAGCTACGTATCTACTGGTGGTGGCGCCATGCTAGAAATGCTAGAAGGTAAAACACTTCCCGGTATTGCAGCTATACTAGATTCATAATGAAACCGTTTCATGAATAAATTCCTGATATCCTTCATTGTATTTTTTTCTTTTTTACAACTTGTCGCTCAAGTAGAAAAAGATAGTACCATTACTAAAGGAAAAATCCTGACTAGTGAGGAATTTATAAAGCAACAATCCAGTAAGGTCATTGTTAAAAAAGCAGTAGACACTGTAAGAGGAGAAGTTACACCTATTGTAAAGTCTCAACCTACAGTTGTAGAGAAAAACATGGATTCTCTCTCAGCTATCATTCCAGTACAAGTTCTAGATTCCATAGGCCTCAAAGAGTTTCCAGAGGTAGATGAATTTGATGAGAAACTGTTACAGGAATTGTATAATAATGATATGTATGACTATATGTATGATGAAGTTATACAAATGGATTATAGTGACGCTGTCATGAAATCACTGCCTACAGACACTCTTAAAGCGCGTTTAAAACGCATTAACGAGAGCACTCCATTTCAAATAGATTATAATCCAGTACTGGAGCGATTGATCAATAAGAAATTGAGCTATCAGCGCATTTATATGGAGCGGTTAATGACTTTGAGTGATTATTATTTTCCGCTGTTTGAATCCATACTGGATAAATATGATATTCCGCTAGAGATGAAGTATCTAGCTGTTGTTGAGAGCGCACTAGATCCACGAGCAAAAAGTCCAGTAGGCGCTACAGGTTTATGGCAATTTATGTTTGCAACCGGTCGAGATTTTAATCTTGAGGTAAACTCTTATGTAGATGAACGTATGGACCCTATAAAATCTACAGAGGCAGCTTGTAAATTTTTAAGGAGTTTATATCATATTTATGGAGATTGGGACCTAGCTCTTGCAGCTTATAACTCAGGACCAGGAAATGTAAATAAAGCCATAAGACGTAGTGGTGGTTATAAAAACTACTGGAACTTAAGACCGTATTTACCACGTGAAACAGCTGGGTATGTTCCTGCTTTTCAAGCTATGATCTATTTATATACTTATGCGGCAGAGCACGGTTTTCAACCGCAACAAACGGTTTATAAAACTATAGCCACAGACACGATTCAGGTTCAGAAAATGATTTCGCTAGAACACGTCGCCCAGTTTACTGATGAGGATATCGAGACCGTGCAGTTTCATAATCCTAGTTATAAACTAGATATTATACCGGTGGTTTCTGGTAGGAACTATTATCTCAGGTTACCGTTAAGAGCAGCGAGTAAGTTTGTGAGTAATGAAGACTCTATATACGCTTTCGCGAAAGCGGAATTTAACAAAAAAGAAAAGCCATTACCAGAACTCGTTAAAGCAGAATCTCGAGTGGTTTATCGTGTAAAAAATGGTGATTACTTAGGTAAAATAGCCAATAAGTATGGCGTAAAGGTAAGTCAACTTAAACGCTGGAATAGCCTGCGTAGTAATAATTTAAAAATAGGACAGCGACTTTACATTCACTCTAGAACACCTATCACCAGCAGTTCTTATAGTACTAAAAGCATACCGTCGAGCTATAAAGTAAAAAGTGGTGATAGTCTATGGAAAATAGCAAACACCTATGGCATAACTATTGCTGAAATAAGAAAATTAAATCCTGGTAAAACAGAAGACCTTCAACCAGGAGACTCTTTAAAACTCAAATAAACCCTTATGAGATCTTTATTATACATTTTTATAGCTGCTATTACATTAACTAGTTGTAAGGACACGCCTATAATTATTAAAGATAGCGCTGGTAGAATGAATGATATCTTACTGGTTATAGATAATGATTTATGGGAAGGTGAAGTGGGCGACACCTTACGTAATGTGCTCGCTGCACCCGTAGACGGCCTGGTGAGAGAAGAACCTCAATTCACTCTTAATCAGATCAAACCAGAATCTTTTAAAGGTTTAATCATGAAGAACCGTAATTACCTGAAAGTAGAGTTATCTAATAAAAAAGCTGGAGTTAATATGACTAATTCCCTTTATGCAAACCCACAAACTGGTGTGGTCATTAGAGGAGCGACTAGCGCAGGAATAGTTGAGCAAATTATGGGTAACGCAGCACGTATTAAAGAGCTTTATAACCAGACTGAAGTCGCAGAGAAGCAGCGTTTAATGAGGAATTCTAGACTTAATACTAGTGTGATTAAAGAACGTTTTAATATAGAGATTACCGTACCACGTACTTATAGATATGCAGCACCAGATGATAATGATTTTTTCTGGTTGCGACGTGGGATTAAAGAAGGTACTATGGATATAATGATCTATGAAGTTCCTAGAAACGCAATACCACAAGATTCAAATGTCGTGGCAAGTATTACTAAAGTAAGAGACTCTGTAGGGTCTAGAAAGGTAACCGTAGATAAAGGAGCATTTGTTACGGAGCGCGCATATTCACCTTATGTAAATGAGAGTAATGTGAATGGTAAATTTGCCTATGAGACTAAAGGCTTATGGGAAGTGACAGAGCAATTTATGTCTGGACCTTTTTTAAATTATGCTATTTATAATGAGAAAAAAGATAACTGGCTTATCATAGAAGGTTACATTTTTGCCCCTAGTGCTAAGCAACGCAATTACCTTTTTGAATTAGAAGCAATTCTTAAGAGTGTGAATTTTGTGGAAGAAAAGTAAAGTTTAATAGACGCTATACTGAGTGCACCATGTGGAATAGACCATCACAGAGACTCTTCAAATAAAACACAAAAAGCCGTTTCAATTCAATTGAAACGGCTTTTTTAATACGTTATAATCAACTCTATTCTTTAGAGTCTATCTGATCATTATTTTCTTTTCCTTCTTTAGTAGCGTCTTTAAATTCTTTAATTCCACCACCTAGACCGCGCATTAATTCTGGGATTTTTTTACCACCAAAAATTAGTAATACAACTATAGCTACAAGAGCTAGCTGCCATGGGCCGAACATTCCTAAAAAAAAGTTTGCTAACATAATATGCATTTAAAACATTGCAAAGATACAAGGAACTCTATGAATCTATGATAATAGAAGTTAAAATTCATGTTTTATACCAAATTGAATTAATTAGAGCGACATTACAAATACAAAATGGTATATATGAGCAGAAGATAAACTTAAATAATTACGAGGCTTGATACTTATTTAACGATGGTAGTGTTATATTATTTTATATTTGGATTCCATTAGCATAGTACATGGCAAAAGAGAGACAAAAAGGTAAATTAAAACAAAAGTGGCTTCACCGATATCGTATGATCGTACTTAACGATGATACTTTTGAGGAGCGTTTTTCATTAAAGTTAACGCGCCTTAATGTGTTTATGGTTACAGCTATATCTGCCATTATTTTAATAGCTCTAACTACTGTTTTAATTGCATTCACACCATTAAGAGAATTTATTCCTGGTTATGCGAGTACAAAACTTACTAAAGACGTCATTCATCTAGAAGCTAAAACTGATTCTTTACTTACATCTATTGCTTTACAACAACAAAAGTATGACCGCATACAAATGGTTTTGAGCGGTAATATTACAGCAGCAGAATATGCTAAAATAGACAGTGTCGCTAGAATAGAAACAGCCATGAATCAAGAGGTTCCAGAGCAAATTAAAGAAGATAGTATATTAAGAGAAGAGGTCGCTAGAGAAGATAAGTACAATGTGATAGAAGGAGCTACTGCAAGGACTAATTTTGTTTTCTTTGTACCCGTAAAAGGAATTATATCTGACCCTTTTAACGCACAGAAAAAACACTATGCGGTAGATATTACCGCTACTATAAATTCACCAGTAAAGGCAGCCGCAGATGGAACAGTGATTTTTGCCGGCTGGAGTTCAGATACTGGGAATACCATTCTTATGGAACATTCTTATGGTGTTCTTACGGTTTATAAACATATGGCGACACTTAATAAATCACAAAATGATCAAGTGCAGGCTGGTGAGGTAATAGGAATAATAGGTAATACGGGAGAATTTACCACGGGACCACATTTACACTTTGAGTTATGGATGGATGGATATCCACAGGACCCTACTAATTTTATCAACTTCGAGTAATGTCTTTAAAATCCATTGCAGCAAAGATTTTTGCATCTATCGTTGACAAACAAACAAGTAAGTGGTCTAGCAAACCAGTTGCTATACAAGAAAAAGTATTTAGGAACCTTATAGAAAAAGCACAGGATACTGTTTTTGGTAAGGATCATGATTTTAGTACGATCACTTCCTATAAAGATTTTCAAGGAAAAGTTCCTGTAAGAGATTATGAAGCCTTGAGACCTTATGTAGATCAGGTAGTTGCAGGAGAATCAAATATTCTGTGGCCTGGAAAACCGTTGTATTATGCTAAAACTTCAGGGACTACTAGTGGCGCAAAATTCATTCCCATTACTAAGGAGTCCATGCCTGAGCACGTGAAAGCTGCTCGTAACGCGATTTTGAGTTACATTCATGAAACAGGTAAAAGCGCCTTTGTAGATTCAAAAATGATATTCCTGCAAGGAAGTCCCGTGATGACTGATAAAAATGGCGTTCAATTAGGTCGATTAAGCGGTATCGTCGCTCATTATGTGCCTAGTTATTTACAAAAAAACCGCATGCCTTCCTGGGAAACTAATTGTATAGAAGACTGGGAAACTAAAGTAGAGGCTATAATTGATGAAACCTTACCAGAGAACATGGGTGTGATTTCAGGAATTCCTAGTTGGGTACAAATGTATTTTGAACGCATTGTACAGCGCACCGGTAAGAAAGTAGGAGACGTGTTTTCTAACTTTAATTTGTTCATTTATGGTGGTGTTAACTTTGAACCTTATCGACCGCGATTTGAACAATTAATAGGTAGAAAGGTAGATAGCATCGAGTTATTTCCTGCTAGTGAAGGCTTTTTTGCCTATCAGGATAAACAGAACGAGAAAGGCATGTTACTGCTTCTAGATGCCGGTATTTTTTATGAGTTCATTCCAGCAGATCGCTTTTATGAAGAAAACCCACCACGATTAACCATAGGTGAGGTAGAAATAGGCGTTAATTATGTGTTGATTATTTCTACCACCGCGGGATTATGGGCTTATAACATAGGTGATACGATTGCCTTTACATCTACAAGTCCATATAAGGTAATTGTGACCGGCCGCATAAAACATTACATCAGTGCTAGTGGTGAACATGTGATAGGAAAAGAAGTGGAGCAAGCCATAAAAGAAGCCGCCCAAGAACACCAGGTTATTATAAATGAATTTACAGTGGCGCCACAATTAGCGCCACCAGATGGTGAGTTACCCTATCATGAATGGTTTATAGAATATGGTGAATCACCAGCAAACATAGAAGCCTTTAAAGCAACACTAGATCTTAAAATTAGAGCACAAAACTCTTATTATGATGATCTAATTACTGGTAAAATATTACAACCGCTAGTCATTACCACAGTTCCAGAAAATGGTTTTAAAGATTACATGAAAACCATAGGAAAACTAGGTGGCCAGAATAAATTACCACGGTTATCTAATGATCGTAAGATAGCCAGTACCCTTGAGCAAATTATAAAAGGTTCTTAACGTCTCATACCGCTGTATGCAGGAATCGGTGGATCAGGTTACCATGTTATTAAAACCGCAGTTATTAGATTAAGAAATTCCTTCATATAATATTACTGTGATCTTTTAACTTTATCTTTGCACAGAAAATACTATGCCCATACTTAACGTAGAACCACGCACCAGAGCACAGGAAAGTACAAACGCCATTGAACGCATGTATATTACCATGCGACATTTATTCAATAGAGGTTTTTATAAACCCATGGGTGTGAGTGGAGAATCCCTTAGAGAATCTTTATTAACCTTGCGTCCAGAGATTTATGGTTCCATTGCTGAGGAGAAAATAGAACTCAACGGCTTACTTTATGTAATGGATCGTTTACCAATAGGGATAGAAGAATGTTCTTACATCAACCTTACTAGTGATGAAGGTTATCAAGGGTCACACTTTAAGGTTATTATACCTAAAAAGAGAAGACGTAATTGCTACCGTATCGATGAGCACCAAATGAATATAGAAGTCACACGTGGTCGCTCAGAGATCTATGATATTCTTACACACCTTACATTTTTGATGATTGAGTCTCATAAAATCATGAAACAAGTTCTTGTAGGAGAAGATGGCGGTACCACTAGAGACTGGAAATGTTTAGAAGCTGTTATAGGTAAAACTAAACTAACTCAGCAAGAGAAAGAAGTAGCCGTTACTCATGTGGCAAATATTCTAGGGCGCACTTTTGATGAGGTCATGACCGTTTATCCAGACTTTGCAACAGATAAGAATCCGCATCAATTTTTAAGCACGATTTATCATTTAGGAAACCTTGCTAAGAAAGAAATTTTAGAAAAAGAGAAGCGATTAGTAACCTTCTCACCAGTTCTAAGAGAACGATTAGGTCATCATATTCATGGAGATAAATGGGCTTTACGTATTAAGCAGCATTTAATAGATCACAACTTATTTAACAGGCCATTACATATCATAAGTGCAAACCTGCACAGTGTCATGAATTCACTTTACGGGCCTAAAGCACTGGCGAGTCAATTAAAAAAAATGGACCGCATGAAACTATTTGCTTCACTCAGTAATGATGCCGCAAAAAAGGATCGTGACGCTATTAAAAAACACGCACTTTCTAACGGTATGACTTATCTTAAAGATGAGAGTGGAACTAATATAGATGTCCAAATATTTGACATGGCTGAGTGCCAGTATATGGATGTAGATTTCTGTTCATTACGCTTTCGCGAAAGCGAGGACAGTACAAAACCAGTGCTTATAGTTATGGATTATGCTTTTGGAGAGCAGGCTTATGAGACTATGGATGAGTTGCTCAAACCATATAAAGATGAGAACGGGAAACAACACCTCATGAATGTAAAGTCCATTAATATTATGGGTAAAGCGGGAATACTAGAAGGTGATAAAGGAGATATTATGGTTCCTGATGCTCACGTTTTTGAAGGAACTGCAGATAACTATCCCTTTAAAAATGACCTATCTAAAAACGATTTGAAAACAGATGGAATAAACGTAGTTACTGGATCTATGGTAACGGTATTAGGAACATCACTCCAGAACAAAGATCTACTAGACTTCTTTTATAAATCTAGCTGGAGAGTGATAGGATTAGAGATGGAAGGAGCTCATTATCAAAAAGCAATACAATCTGCCTCAAAAGTGAGACGTAGTATTCATAAAAAAGTAAAAGTAAGATATGCTTACTATGCTAGTGATAATCCACTTAAAACAGGTCACACACTAGCCAGTGGTGGATTAGGGCTTACAGGAGTAAAACCAGTATATGTGATTACTGAGAAAATTCTAGAACAAATTATGGAAAACAGTACTCAAATAGATTCCACTGTACAAGCATAATTTATTATTCCCAGTGGCGTTAATACTAAGACGTAAACTTCAATTATATTTGAACAAATAAATGTATAGATTTTCATGGAGAACCAACCGCAGAATAATCAAGAACAAGAAGTAGATTTAGTACCTGTTTTTGTATGGATCAGTAATGGATTTAAAAACTTCTTTAATGGAATAGGTAAGTTATTTAAAGGAATAGGGCACTTCTTAGTGTTATTATTAATCTTTATCCAGAAAAACCTGATTATAGTAGGTTTAGCATCTATACTTGGAATTGCTGGAGGATGGTATTTAAGATCACAGTCTAAGAACCAGTTCACAGCTCAGGTTTTAGTAAAACCTAATTTTAAAAGCGCTGGACAGCTTATTTCAAATATCACTTACTATCAATCTTTATTAGAGCAGCAAGATTTTAATAAGCTTTCAAAAGAATTAGAGATAAATCCAGAGCAGGCTTCAAAAATCTCAGGACTGGATATAAAACCAGAGTTTAATGACACAGAACTCCTGATGGAGTATGATGAGCTCGCAAGAGAAACAGATACTATGGCTCTAGAGAACTTTACTTTTGAAGGTTTTAAAGAAGCAAAGCGTGTCGCAGACTATCAGCACTATTTAATAGAAGTCTCATCTCAAGATAGGGCTGTGCTAGAAAGTGTAATAGATGACGTTATTAAGGTAGAAGAAAACTCTATTATAAAGGCTCAAAGACTTGCTTTAAAAGAAACAGCGGTATTTGATTTAAAATCGATCAACTATCAGTTAACTGAAATAGACTCTTTAATAGCTGCTTATCAAACAGCTATTAAGTCTAGCGATGTAAAAGGTGGTAATGGTACAAACCTTTATCTAGGTGATCAAAAACCATCTGAGACATTACGCAGTCTGTTTTATCATAAAGGCGCTTTATTAGAGGAGATGTCAGACATAAGAAAGGACAAGTATAGCTATGATAATACGATCAATCTAGTCTCTCAGTTTATCAAAAAAGGAACCGTAGAGAAAAAACATTATACCTTAAAAGGAGCCTTTATAGGTCTTGGTTTTGGTCTTCTTATAGCACTATTTCCTGTGCTATGGAGATTCTTGAAAAACTACGAAAAAGAACATGCATAAAACTCTAGTTACCGGTGGTGCAGGTTTTATAGGCAGTAATCTTATAGAGTATTTATTGCAACATACCAGTGATCACATTTATAATCTTGATAAACTTACTTATGCAGCAGACTTAGATTTTGCTCATGGTTTTAAGCATGACAGGCTCACTTTTATAAAAGGAGATATCTGTGATGCGGCTTTTATCAAAGAGTTATTTGAAAAACATCAGTTTGATAAAGTATATCATCTCGCTGCAGAGTCTCATGTAGATAACAGTATTGAGAATCCGCAAGTGTTTGTGGAGACTAATGTTAATGGAACTTTTAATCTATTGCATGCCGCCTACCAGTTATGGATGGATCAACCACATATTTTAAAACCAAAATATCATACTACCTTACCTAGGTTTCTTCACATTTCTACTGATGAGGTTTATGGAAGTCTTCAAGATGATGGTTTTTTTACAGAAACCACACCTTATGCACCTAGCAGTCCTTACAGCGCCAGTAAAGCGGCTAGTGACCACTTAGTAATGAGTTATGTGCATACTTATGGTTTCCCGGCCGTAATTACTAACTGTAGTAATAATTATGGACCTAGACAGCATGATGAGAAGTTAATTCCAGTGGTGATCAGAAAAGCGCTAAGCGGCGTGTCTATCCCTATTTATGGAGATGGAAAGAATGTGCGAGATTGGTTATACGTTACAGATCATTGTCAAGCCTTATATACCGTTTTAGAAAACGCTGCTATAGGAGAAAACTATAACGTAGGTGGAAAAAACGAAATTAAAAATATAGACATTGCACATCAAATTTGTACCATGCTGGATCAGCTACAACCTCGAGATGATGGGCAACCGTATGCATCGCAAATTACCTATGTAAAAGATCGACCAGGACACGATTACCGGTATGCAATCGACCCTAGTAAAATAGAAGAAGAACTAAACTGGCAACCACAAGAAACCTTTGCCTCTGGAATAAAAAAAACAGTAGCTTGGTATCTTAAAAAATATAATTCATGAAAGGAATAGTACTTGCTGGTGGTAGCGGCACGAGACTGCATCCGCTCACGTTAAGTGTGAGCAAGCAGTTAATGCCCATTTATGATAAACCCATGATTTATTATCCAGTATCTACTCTTATGAGTGCTGGAATACAAGAAATTTTAATCATCTCTACACCACAGGATCAACCACTGTTTAAAAATCTATTAGGTGATGGTTCTCAACTAGGCTGCAGGTTTGAATATGCTGTGCAAGAAAACCCTAATGGTCTTGCTGAGGCTTTTATTATAGGAGCTGATTTTATAGGTAATGATAGTGTAGCATTAATTTTAGGAGATAATATATTTTATGGTACTGGACTTGAAAAAGCATTACAAGAAAGTATCAACCCAGAAGGCGGAACCATTTTTGCTTATCACGTGAACGATCCAGAACGCTATGGTGTGGTGGATTTTGATGAACACATGCGTGTCACAAGTATAGAAGAAAAACCTCAACAACCACGTTCTAATTATGCCGTACCTGGTATCTATTTTTATGATAATGAAGTGGTTGAGATTGCAAAGTATATACAGCCATCACATCGTGGAGAGCTAGAAATTACTGATGTGAATAATGTCTACCTCAATCGTGGAAGACTCAAGGTAAATGTGCTCGATCATGGAACAGCATGGTTAGACACAGGAACTTTTGAATCCTTAATGCAGGCCAGTCAGTTTGTGCAAGTGATTGAGCAGCGTCAAGGGCTTAAAATAGGCTCTATAGAAGAAGTAGCTTATCGTAAAAAATATATTGAGAAACAACAGCTCAAAAACCTCGCAGAACCGCTTATAAAAAGTGGTTATGGAGATTACCTCATGAGACTCGCAGAAAAATGATTGTAACTCAAACTCCTTTAAAAGACTGTTTTGTGATCGATCCACCTGTTTTTAGTGATGATCGTGGTTATTTTAGTATAGTTCATGATAAGCACGCTTTTGCGAAAGCGTTTCCACAACAGACACCATTTATTTTACAAAATGAATCGTTTTCTACCTATGGAGTGCTACGCGGTTTACATTTACAAAAAGGAGATGCTGCACAAGCAAAATTAGTGCGATGTGTGCAAGGAAGAATACTAGATGTAGCCGTAGATTACAGGCCAGATTCTCCTACTTATTTAAAGCATTTTACCATAGAACTGAGCGGTGATAATCACAAACAACTTTTAGTGCCTAGAGGCTTTTTACACGGTTTCTCTGTGTTATCAAAAACAGCAATAGTGAATTATCAGGTAGATAACACCTACCAGCCAGAAAATGAGTTTGGGATAAGACATGATGATCCTACATTAAACATAGACTGGCAAATTCCTCATTTAGACATTCAATTATCTGAGAAGGATGAGCAACTAGGTTTTATAAAATTTTAAATTTACTATCAAGCGATAGTAGAGTTACGGTATTAAATCGGCCAGAGTACTTTAAATTTTAAACTTTAAACTTTGAAAAAAATCATCATAACAGGAGCAAACGGTATGTTAGGTACAGCGATTAAAAACGCCTTATCTCATCACGAGTTATATCCTTTTTCTAGTAAAGATTTAGACATTACCTGTACGCAGCAATTACACACAAAAATTTCTTCTATAAAACCAGATTACATTATCAACTGCGCGGCATATACCGCCGTAGATCTAGCCGAAACAGAACCAGAAAAAGCCTTTAAAATAAATGCACTGTCAGTAGAAAAAATGGCGCAAATCGCAGCACATCACCAGGCAACATTAATTCATTTCTCTACAGATTATGTTTTTAATGGTACAGCAACTACTCCTTATGTGCCAGGTGACATAACCCATCCTATAAATGTTTATGGAGCTAGTAAACTTATAGGAGAAAAAGGGATTACTCAAGTAAATGGTAAACATTACATCTTTAGAATATCCTGGTTGTATGCACCGCACGGGAAGAATTTCTTTAAATGGGTAGCCGCTACTGATCTAGAAGAATTAAGTATAGTAAATACACAAACAGGTTCTCCTACGAGTGCGATAGATGTTGCTGGTTTTATAGAACACCTAGTTATAAATGATCCTAAGCAATATGGGATGTATCACTTTACAAACCAAGGAGCGATAACTTGGTTTGATTTTGCATCTTTAATTAATCATCAACTAGGACTAGGAAAAAAAATAACCCCAGTTGCTGATTTTAAAACCGCTGCCGCACGACCAGCTTACAGTGTGATGGATGGTGAGAAAACGGAGCGCGTTTTTGACTATAAAATTCCTAGTGTTAAAGATGGGCTGGATGAGGTGGTATCTCGCTTTCGCGAAAGCGGAATACACAACAATTTCTAAGGCAACTTAAAGTAGTACAAACCACTTAAAGATACAACACTACAAACCATCTTAGTAGTTATCCAATGTATCCTAGATACAAGGCTTTTTTAATTAATCCTGCCATATTATTTACTTGCAGTTTAAGAAATATATTTTTCTTATGTGTTTCTACGGTATGCCTGCTTAAAAAGAGTTGATCTGCGATTTGATCTACAGTAAACTCTTGTGCGATGAGTTGTATAATTTGCTTTTCGCGATTAGTAACGAAGGATTTCTTAAATTCAATAGATGTTTTATCACTACTTTCATAACCATTATAAAAATACTTTTTACCTTCTATAATAGTATGAATAGCATGGACAAGCTCTTTATAAGAGGTCTCTTTTAACACATAACCATCTATATGTTGAATTTCATTAATTGAGGGAAACATACTGACCATAAGAATTTTAGTCGCTGGCTTTTCTTTTTTAATTTGTTTTACCAGTTCTACACCATTCATATCAGGCATAGAAATATCTGAAATTACTAAATCTACATCCTGTTTTTTTATACCATTTAGTGCTTCTGCAGCATGATGGTAGGTGCTTACAATGTTAAAAGATTCATGAGATGATAATACCTTTTGTAATGCATCTAGGAATAGTGCATGATCGTCTACTAGTATGATGTTAATGGGTTTCATAGTATAGGAACTTCTATGGTGATGTGTGTGTCACGTTGTGGATGACTGTATATGTTAAACGTAGTATTTATAGCGGTAGTACGTTCTTTTATATTTTTAAAACCTATGCCTTTTCTAGCAGTGTTTTTAGAATAACTAATGCCGTTGTCCTCAAACGTGTAGTTTAAATGATGGTCGTGTAGGTTTATGCATAAGCTTATTACTATAGGCTGTGCATGTTTTATAGTATTGTTTAAAAGCATGGTTTTTTTCTACTGAATAGATTTTAGTACATGACAAAAATATCGTTCATTGAAAACCAATGCAGTCATTAAATATAGTGAATTAACTATAGTTCTGAACACTCATTTACGAGATATTCAAAGAATAGAAAAATGGATTTTATAGGTAATGATTGCTTTTGTTAGGTGCTATAAAGTTAGTATTCATCTGCATTTAATAAAACCGATTACTATAAAAAAACATGGCAGAAAAGCCAAGAGCATCATTAAATATGGGCTTTCCTTCTTAGTCAATGTATTGTTAAATTCTGAAAATCAAAAAGACATAGATATATTCCATTTTTTGTCATGTACTTAGTCTGATTACCCATTTTAAAATCTATAACCTATCAGGTGCTTTTATAAAAAGTGAGCAAGGGTTGTATTAAAACTACTAACAGTTAAATCTTAACGTATCTAAAAACCAGATTTTTATTACACAACTCACCTATGAATATGGCACGGTAACCACCCTTAAAATCAACCAACAGTAAAATCTACCATAAATATGGTATTACACAGATCCTAATAATAACACAACTTTGAATAAACATAAACACTTAAATGATACAATTATGAAAAAAATACTTTTTACAATAGCAATAACTTTAATAGCAACCTTTGAAATGAGTGGGCAGAACCCTTGGATTGGAAATCCAACTTCTACAACTAGTGTGATTGAACGAGGTGGCGATGTAAGAATAGCAAAAGCTAATTTATCAATATTGGGTAATCAGATTATAGGTTATAACACTTGGGAGACATTCAATCTTAACGGTTTTGTCGTAGGACAATATGGTTTAACAAGGATGAAGAACGTAGTTGGATTAAGTGGATGGAATGGGTTGAGTTTTTTTACAAATGGTAAATTACGTATCAGTGTTGATGATGATGGTAACGTAGGCATAGGCTCTTCTAACCCAGATGAAAGATTAACCGTGAAAGGTAAAATCCATGCAGAGGAAGTGCGAGTTGATTTAAACATCCCAGCTGATTATGTATTTGAAAAATACTATACGGGCAGCTCTACTTTAAAAGAAGACTATACCATGCCTACACTAGAAGAGGTAGAGATGTTTACTAAAGAGCACAACCACTTGCCAGAAATGCCTAGCGCAGCACAAATACAGGAAGATGGTTTACAACTAGGGAATATGACTAATCTCTTACTTCAAAAAATAGAGGAATTAACCCTTTATACCATAGAGCAAGAAAAGCGCATTAAAGCTCTAGAAGCAACACTGAATAAGTAGTCTTTACTCTTTCTTATTAAAAAGGCTGGTTACTCGTTGTAAGTTGGCCAGCCTTTTTTAATTCACTAATTTTTTATTAAAGTACTGTCTATAAGTTTGTTACCAACTTGTGTAGGGGTTTCTATGGTCTTTAATGAAATTAAAAATATACATTATGAAAAAATTTAAATACATACTCTTGCTCATAGTAGTAATCCATAGCTCCATAGGTTATTCACAAAAAAGAGAAATAAGCATACCGGTACAAGAAGCCCATTGTGGTATTCTTCATTTTGATCAACACCCTTATTTATCTTGTAGTAATGTTGATCACCATAGTGATGGTAGTACCCATGATGAATTTCTATTGTTTGAAGACCGTTTTGGTAATATTTATTGTGATGATTCTTTTAAATTTAGCGATAGCGATGACTTGGAAGTAAGACCTAAAATTGATGATTTTGATAATTTTACTTTTACATTTCGTGGAATAAATGCCGATTATCAAAATATTATTAAGCAAGTTTTTCGTGACCTGTCAGAATTAATTTTATCTGCGGATGATGCTATAAATACTAATTGTTATGAAAGAAGACCACGTGTGCTTGTGATGCGTGATGATCACTCTAGTTGGAATAATGGACTTTTAGATCCAGGAACCTTAGCTGCGGCAAGTACATTCTATAGAACTTATGGAGATATACAAAATGGTCATTTATGGGAAGTAATAAATACAGGAAGTGAAATAGGCTATAGCAATGGGGTAATTCCACAGCCATATCAAGTCTTAATAGTATTAAATAGTGCAAGGATAGATAATAATGAATTTTTCACTGGGTTTGCACAAGATGTTGTTGATGCTAATGGATTTCCTGGGTCAGATGGCATTATGGATGATGGTGTTTCTAATATTAATAATCAATTTGACCTTTATGGATTGATCTTACATGAGGCATTGCATGCTTTTGGTATTGCAAGTAGACTTAACGAAGATGGTGAAGCAATTAATGGAAAGTTAACAGAGTTTGCACTCTTATTAAATGACGGCAACGGCAACGACTTTATCAACCAGCCTACACCCTATACTTGGCAAGGGAATTGGGCTAGTCCAGCAGATTATGATACAAACTATATAGTGCATTGCGGTAATACTATAGCGACAAACTCTCCAATTGATTTACCTCTATATAGTTCAGATCCAAATGGTAATTGGAATGATGGCTCTAGTTTATCTCATATTAATGATAATTGTGTTTCAAATAATCCTAATCAATCACACATCATGGCTAGAGGAATGGCTATGGGTGACTATTTACGATTATCGCAAGATGAAGTAGATATTTTACATGCGTTAGATTATACCACAACAGGGCAATACGGTACCGCAACATTAGCTAATGGTACTCCTAACCCAAATAGGAATACTTTTATAAGTAACATACATAACGCGCCACCATACGCTATGCAGGACCCTTCTAATTGTACTTATTATTATACTACCTGTAACAATAATGGTGTGCCAACTTTTGATTTAAATGCTCACTTGCAGAACTTTATTGCAAACGATATTAATGCTGTAGGGTTTCTACCTGATCATTTTGAACTAGTCATTCCAGAAAACGGAACCATCGTTAATGGTATGCTTACTATAGACCTAGCTAATTATGTAAACTCAATAGTACAGGTAAAGTATAAGTTAGTAAGTCAAACAGATCCCACAGTATGGAGCAATACTAATTACATTAACATCGCCGTAGAGTCTTGTGTAGATGATTATTTTAATACGTGCAATGACACTTTAAGTGATTGTGATTTAATATGTAATTCTGAATTAGTTGCCAGCTCTAATAGAGGTGATATGAACGGTTTTGCAAATGTCAATACCCTTCCTGCTACAGCAATTAATGGTTGGTATGCGTTTTCAATGATTGATGTTATGCCAAGTAATTTACCTTCATTGTCTAATGATAATTATGTGAGGATACAAAACTCGAATTCGCAAAGTAGATTGATTGACATTACTGATAATCCGTATTTGATGACTCCATTGTCAGAAAATTTGAACTCGGGTCAAAAATATATTTTGTCTTATTTTAATACTTCAAGGTTAGGGGATACTAGTAATGTTGGCTTTTTCCATGATTATAATATTGATACGGCATACCCAGATCCATTAGCACCTTATTCTAATAGTCCCAACGGGCCTTTTTTAAATGAAAATAGTTTTAATGAATCTCCTATTTTTATTGATAATAACTTAAATAATGTTTGGAAACAAAATATTCTTAGCTTCAGCTTGCCAATAGGTTCAAATGAGTATAACGCACTTTATCTAAACACAAATCTCAGTCCAACTCTTATAAATTATGAAGCATTGGTAGACTTTGATCAAGTAGAGTTAATTGTAGACAATTTTGATAACGTTCCTACAGTCGTAGACTGTGATTTAGGGTCTGTTAGCTTGGGAATGGATTTATGTACTATTACAGGAATGACTTATTCATGGTTTGAGGTAACTAATAGCCCTACACAACTCACTAATGGTACAACAATAACTAATGCAGGTGCAGCAATGGGAATAACCAGTGCAAATTTAAATTCAAATGGTTCTCAATTAATATTAGATAACCTTTCTGGTAATCCTGTTTTTGAATTAAGACGTGTTTTAAACCCTTTACAAGGTACGGTACAACAAATACAAGCAGCTATATCACCTCAATTTGTAAATGAAACTATGACAACTATGGATAGTATATCGGTTCAGGTTATAGGCGACTGTGCTACTGTTCCAGATCCTTGCGATCCGGTTACTAATGTAAGGGTTGAGAATAGGAGTGTGTTGGTCTGGGATGGCACGGCAACAAGCTATGATATAGAATATTATCAAGCGCCTAATAGCAGCTGTAATGACAACACTGTACACTCCACCACCATTAGTACGACCTCTTTTTCTCTTGGTATTATTGCAAACACCTTAAGATGTAGAGCTTTTTGTTTTAGAATTAAGCCTAGCTGTAGTGAGGAATGGAGTGTAAGCTGCTGTTATTTTAATGGGGAATTGAATTGTTTTCAGCCAGCTCCTTGTGATGGTTTTCAAGACTTATTGTCTATTCCTCAACCATTAAGCAATGTGACTGATGTTTTTGATCAAGTAAAAAATATAGAAGCAACAAATATTATTATTGATTCTAATATTGAATATGTCGCTACAGAAACCATTACATTATTACCTGGTTTTCATGCCGTTCAAGGTACTAACTTTGTGGCTAGAATAGACCCATGTATTCAAGATGTAGTGGTACAAAGAGAGAACCTAGAAAAATCTCTTATGGTAGAGGAGTCAGCAGTTAAACTCTTCCCTAACCCAGCCACTAATGAGATTAACCTACAGTCTGTAAATGCAGGCATGAGTAATTATATCATTTATGACATGTCTGGTAAGAATGTAGGAAGAAACAGCTCCTTGCAGGATAATAAAATGACCATACCTATACATCAATTAAGTAATGGCGTGTACTTTATAAAAGTAGAATTACAAGACGGTAATGCAGAGGTATTGCGTTTCATTAAAAAATAGGGTTTATACCAAATTGAAATGAGAAAGAAGAAAAAGCAGTTCCCATACAGGAGCTGCTTTTTTATTTCGCTTTCGCAAAAGCGAATCCTCAACTATTACTTAGGAAACCTTATTTTTGCTTCCTTATAGTTGAAATATGTCTGAACAGCATCATAAAGTAGCACTCATCACCGGAGTAACCGGTCAGGATGGTGCTTATCTAAGTGAGTTTTTATTAAAAAAAGGATATGAAGTTCACGGTATTAAACGCCGTGCTTCATTATTTAATACAGATCGTATCGATCACTTGTATCAAGATCCACATGAAACTAATGTAAAGTTTAAACTCCATTACGGTGATCTTACTGACACGACCAATCTGACCAGAATCATCAAAGAAACACAGCCAGACGAGATTTATAACCTTGCTGCGATGTCCCACGTACAGGTTTCTTTTGAAATGCCAGAGTACACTGCAAATGCTGACGGAATAGGTGCATTGCGTATTCTAGAATCTGTACGCCTGTTAGGAATGGAGAAGAAAACTAAGGTTTATCAAGCATCTACCTCAGAACTATATGGTAAGGTGCAAGAGATACCACAATCAGAAACGACTCCATTCTATCCACGCAGCCCTTATGCAGTGGCAAAAATGTATGCCTACTGGGCAACGGTAAACTATCGTGAAGCTTACGGAATGTTTGCTTGTAATGGAATCCTATTTAATCACGAATCTCCCGTGCGCGGTGAGACATTTGTGACTCGTAAAATTACTCGTGCCACTTCTAAGATCGTTAAAGGACTTCAAGAAAAAGTATATCTAGGTAACTTAGACGCAAAAAGAGATTGGGGACATGCTAAGGATTATGTGCGCATGATGTGGATGATCCTACAACATGATGAACCAGAAGATTGGGTCATCGCTACGGGAACAACAACCAGTGTGCGTGATTTTGTACGCATGGCATTTCAATTTGTAGGCATAGAACTAGAATTTACCGGTGAAGGAGTGGACGAAAAAGGAACCATAAAATCCTGTTCAAATCCAGATTATCAGTTAGAAATAGGCAAAGAAGTCGTAGCTGTAGATCCACGATATTTCCGTCCTACAGAGGTGGATTTACTCATAGGTGATCCTACAAAAGCTAAAGAAAAACTAGGCTGGGTTCCAGAAATCGCATTACAAGAATTAGTAAACGATATGATGGAAAGTGATTTACACCTCATGTCTAGAGAAGAATACTTAAAAAATGGTGGTTATAGAATCAATAACTACTTTGAATAAGCCTATCCCTAGCCCTTTCCAGCGTAAAGGGAATTAGAAAACAAATAGAAAGATTTAAAAAAAGGGTATGTATTCAATCGAGATAAAGTCCGCTGCGCTGGAGATGATTTATGAGAGGCAAAATAACTTGAATTTGAATAAAAAAGTAGAACTAAATATAACTGAGATAAAAGTCCTTCCCTTGAGGAAAGGCTGTGATGGGTGTTTCAATTATTAAATGACCATCTAACCATAAAAACGAATTTAAAAAAAGTCCTTTCCGCCGGAGAGGATTTAGGAGAGGCATGAATAAAGATTCAAAAATATACGTCGCTGGACATCGTGGTCTTGTGGGAAGTGCTATTGTAAGTGAATTAAAGGAACTAGGTTACACTAATTTTGTTCTTAGAACTCATAAAGAGCTAGATCTCACTAATCAACAAGCTACGGCAGGCTTTTTTGAGGTTGAAAAGCCTGAATATGTTTTTCTTGCCGCTGCAAGTGTAGGTGGCATTGTGGCAAATAATACTTATAGAGCAGATTTTATTTATAAGAATCTCATGATTCAAAATAACGTGATCCATCACAGTTATTTGAATGGAGTGAAGAAATTATTGTTTCTAGGAAGCACCTGTATTTATCCTAAAATGGCGCCACAACCCATGCCAGAGGACAGTTTACTCACAGGACCATTAGAATACACTAATGAGCCTTATGCGGTGGCAAAAATCGCTGGTATCAAAATGTGTGAAAGCTACAACTTGCAATACGGCACTAATTTCATATCAGTCATGCCTACAAATTTGTATGGTCCTAACGATAATTTTGATTTGGAGAAATCTCATGTACTGCCAGCCTTGATTCGTAAAATGCACTTAGGTAAATTATTGATGGAAGGAGATGAACAAGCGTTAATGGAGGATTTAGGTGTTGATAATTACGCTTTCGCGAAAGCGGAATTACACAAACATGGCATTACAGAAAATGGCATCTCTTTATGGGGAACAGGTTCTCCAAAACGAGAGTTTTTATGGTCGCACGATATGGCAAAAGCCTGTGTGTTCTTGATGGAAAACAAAGACTTTACCGATGTAAAAGGGAACGACAAAGAAGTAAGAAACACACATCTCAATATAGGAACCGGAGAAGATATAGCTATAAAAGACCTCGCAGAGCTTATTAAAAAAACGGTAGGTTATGAAGGAAATCTTAATTGGGACAGCTCAAAACCAGACGGCACACCACGCAAACTTACTGATGTTTCAAAGCTCCATGAACTAGGCTGGAAACATGAGGTAGATCTTGAAAAAGGTGTGGTGATGATGTATGAGGCTTATTTGAAATCTTAAGCGCACTAAAAACGTTATTTTATCGTTAGTTCAAGTAACCCAACCACTTAATGAGTAAGCTTTCTAAAAAACTTTCTGGAGAACAAAAAACCGTGGTTAAAAACTATGGGGCATTAACAGTTTTACAAGGGCTAAACTACATCCTTCCTTTTATCATTATCCCTTTATTAGAAAATCAATTAGGTCTTTCGAGATTTGGTTTGGTTATGAAAGCTCAATATTTAATGGCGTTTTGTGTTGCTGCGGCTGATTTTGGTTTTACTACAACAGCAACAAGAGAAATATCTATCCTAAGGTCACAAAAAGCTGACTATTCAGATACTTACTTTAAAGTATTCTGGGCACGTATTTCTTTATTAATTATAACGTTTATTTTGCTTTTGGTTGTGGTATTTGCGGTCCCCAGTTTTAGGTTAGAGTGGCAAGTTTATTTACTAAGTTATGGTTATGTAATAGGTCATATTATTCTAGGAGATTGGTTTTTTCAAGGAATTGAAAGAATGCGGTTATTGACTATTGTAAATGTTTGTTCAAAAATCTTATTTACAGCTCTGTTATTTTTGTTTATTAAAAAACCAGAAGACTATTTACTAGTTCCTGTTTTTAATTCTATTGGTTTTTTGTTAGCTGGGTTCATTATGCTTCTTATCAGTTTTAGGTTTGTAAAATTTAGAAAACCTAATTTTAAAGGGTCAAAGCAATTTTTTAAGGATAGCTTTCAAATATTTATTTCAGATATTTCTGGTCAATTAATTTTTGCGGCTAATGGACTCGTTCTAGGATTATTTGCGGGAGATGCACTTGTAGGGATCTTTAGTGCATTTGATAAATTAATGCTCGCCGCAAAGAAAATGTATCTTCCATTTTATCAAGCGATGTACCCTTTTATGTCTAGAAAATCCCAAACAGAAAAAGGTAGAATGATGAGAAAATTAATTCCAGGAATTGCCGCGGTAGGAATTATAGGAATGTTAGGAATTATTTTTCTAGGTAAATGGACTGTTGGGTTTTTATTTAAAGATAATGCTATCTATGAAAATGCATACTTGCTTCAATGGATGAGTGTAATTGCTTTATTTACAGGCTTAAGTTTACTTTTCACTAATTTATATGCGCCATCTAAAAAATTGTTTAAAGATCGAATGAAAGTTATGGTAATTGCAACGTTATTCAATTTATCTTTAGGTTTTATTATTGTTCCTTTTTTAGGTTTAAAAGGAACAGTTATTACTGCGATTCTAACAGAAGGAGTTCTACTAATAATTTCTGGCTACTATTATTATAAAGATATTTCCAAACCTCAATTAATAATAAAAAATGATAGTTGATAAAATTATTTATCATGAAATCGATAAGCAAAACTTAGTAACATTATGGAACTAGCCTTCTATACACTGGCGTTATTATTTATTTTACCTATCATCAATAAGTTTTTGAAATTTCAATTGCTTAGTGGTGTTTATTTATTTATCACATTTTACTTAACTACGATAGTTCTTTCCATATTGTACTTCTATTTCTATGATGATAAATTTGCACTATACAATTTTGACTTTATTCATTCTTCTTTATTTCTTAAAACCATAAAATATCATTTGCTCGCAGTACTTGCATTTTGCGTAGGAGTGCTTTTTTATTACGATTTTTCTAAACCTAATACCCGTTTAACTTTAAATAGTTCTGTTAGTAATGTTTTGAAATTTAGTTTTTCCGGAAATACTGATCTCCTTAATACAATGACGCACATCATTTTTATGGTTATAATATTATGTTGTGCTCTTTCTTATGGTTTAGAAATATTTTATCGTGATGATTATATTCCCACAGGTAACTTGATATTTGTCACTGTAATGAAACTAGCTAGTATGGTTCTTACCATTCTTTTAGGGTTAATTTATAACCAAAATAGATGGCTGTCATTTTCTTATTTTCTCATAATCTTTATGATTGCCTTAGGTACAGGTTCTCGACTTGCAGCCGTTTACATTGTATTATATTCTTTACTCATATTCTTAACAGGAAAATCAACTTTAAAAAACAAATTAATTTTTGGGTTAAACATTGTACTGACGTTTTTGTTTGTTTGCTTTTTAATTAGTTTGCGGCCTTTAGAATATCATGGGCTTATTCCTTACGTAACAAGCTTAATTGTTACTCCAGAGGCTTTTCTAGACACTATTGCTTTTAATTTTTATTACTCTTTTATTTTTGGAATTTTTGTTACTGCTGAAACTATTACTGAAAATGCAGTAGATTGGAATAACATCTATGTAAGCGTGAATCCATTGCCTGGTAAATGGATTGGCTGGTATGATGTAGCACCAAAGCTTAGGTCTAATATTCACGCTCCTTTTTCTTTCAATGGTGAAATCTTTACATTCGGTAAAGCGTTTACAATTTTCTTTTTTATTATTTTAGGAATAGTATTTAGTGATTTAGAGTACCGCATGAGATGGTTTTTTAAACATAAAAAAAAGCTATTAGGTTTTTTAATAGCTTTTTTAATGGCGCTTTTTATTTTGTTTTCTTTTGAATACAACATGAGATCCACCATAAGATATATATATTATGCTTATATAACTATTTTGATCCATAAAATGATGAATAATTATAAATTTAAATTAAGCTCTCTAGTCGATGTTACTAAATAAATAGTATGAGCATAATTCAATTCTATTTAAGAAAGTACAGAACCGCTGAAATATTAGTAGCGATCTCTTTTTTTTGCTTTGGACTTTTTCCAGTTTTACCGAATCAGCTAAAAGGATTACCAGTAGTTTTACTTCTTGTTTTTTCTATTATCCTTGCTGTTAAGGATAAAAGCTTTACTAAAATAAAAAAAAGTGAATTACTTTTAATTACGATTTTTTCTGGTTTGTATATCATGTATGCAGTTAGCTTGTTATATTCTGAGGACATAAAAACTGGATTGAGAAGAATGGAAACCTGTGCCAGTTTAATTGTGATTCCTTTCAGTTTTTTATTGCTCAAAACGTCTGTGAATTATAAACCATATTTTATACTTTTCAGTAAAGTGTTTTTCTGGTCTACCACTGTATTTTCTCTTTTAATTAATCTTTATTTTTTCCAGTTGGGATATTATAGCGGTGAGATGTCTTTATACGAAAGTTTGTCATGGATGGACCATGAAATGTGGCTTTTTAAACAGCACGCCATTTATGCGAGTATGTTTATTTCTATTGGCTTAATACTATCTAAATTTATTATAAATATTCAATCTGTTTTTAATAAAGTAGTAATTATTCTAGCTATAATTATAAATACATATGTGCTGTTTTTGTTACTTAGAAAAGGGGTTATTATAGCGCTATTAGTTTCTTTGTTAATTTTTGTTTTTTGGAAATTTAAAACCTCTAAGCTTAAAGTAATACTACCTTTGTTATCTGTACTCTTAATTGCTGGAATGGTATTTAAAGAACCTGTGTTTAAAAGGCTAGAAGAAGTTTGGAACCCTGAAACATATAAAAATTTAGATATAGATAATTCTACGAGTATGCGATTTGCTATTTATAAATGTGTTTTTGAAGATATTAAGCAAAGCCCAGTAATAGGTCACGGTGTAGGTGATGGTTATGATTTAATTGCATCCTGTTTGAAAGATAACTACGAAGTGGTGTTTACAGATACCAAGGAGAAAAAGAATTCTCATAATCAATTTTTTGGGATTTTACTATATACGGGTATTTTAGGTTTATCTATTTTTTTAGTTCAATTATTTATTTATTTCAGTAGAAGTATTAAAATAAAAGATTCGATAATGTTAGAGTTTTTGGCGTTTTTCACAGTATTGTTTTTTGTTGAAAACCTTCTGGACAGGCAGTCAGGTGTAATAATGTTTACCTTTCTTGTAAATGCATATTACTTCTCAAGAGATTCTAGCAAAAAGATGACAGGAAATGGTTAGAGTTTCTCAACATAATTTCTTTGATAAAATGTTTGTGCTCTCGCTAGCTTTGATGTTTTGCACACCTATTCTTCCTCAGTTACTAACTATAGTTTCAGTCGCCTTTTTTACTGTGGTTTGCATTACAGAGGCAATAAAAAATAAATCAACTTTTAGATGGGAATTCTTTCTTTTTAATGCTGGTTTATATTTGATGTATATTTTTAGTCTATTGTATAGTCAGGATCAGGAGTACGGTATGCGCAAATTAGAGACAGCGGCGGCACTTATCATTTTTCCGTTAGGATTTACTATAGTCTCTAAAGAATTGATACAAACGGCGATATTAAGGCTCAAGTTATTTTTTTACATTTTTATTACATCTGTTCTAATTCTTAATATATATCTGTTCTCAACTTTTGTAAACGCTGGGTTTGAAATCACAGCATTTAGTGAATATTCTGACTATGTAAATAAAATGCAAGGGTTTCTAGCGGTTCACTCCATATATCTTAGCATGTTTAATGCTATAGCCGTTTTATTTATCTTTTATTTACTTAGAACAGAACGACTCTTAAAATCAGGAATTCCTTTGATTATAGCAGGTTCTATCTTGTGTTTAGGACTTATTCTATTACTTAAAAAGGGGCCGATATTTGGATTAATAATAGTCGCAACTCTACTTGTTTTAAAATATAAATTATGGCGTGTTTGGGCATTTTATACCGTATTCATAGTTTCGCTAGTGGGCACATTATTTTTGTTTCCAGATGCCTCACAACGCATCCACGATTTATTTCAAGTAGAACGTATTAATCAGGTAATGCATTCAGAAGAAATACGTGAAACTATCTACACCTGTGGTAATATTAAATTTCAAGAAGCTTCTCTTACTGGTTTTGGAATCGGTGATGGTACAAATGAATTGTTAGATTGTTATAAAGAATATAATCCAGTGCTAGCAGCAAATTCATATAATTCCCATAATCAGTATATAAGCCTTATTTTAAACGTAGGGTTTTTAGGCTTGCTTATATTTTTTGCATTTTTACTATACAACATTACACGGTCACTTAAATCAGGGGTTTACATTACAGTAGCCATCATTGTATTCTATTGTATTGTCATGTTTTCTGAGAATATTTTAGAACGACAGGATGGAGTAATGTATTTCTCACTTTTTATAAATTTGCTATACTTTTTAGGAAATAAAAATCAGCAAAAACCTAGAGTAAAAAGGAGTCAAAAAGAAATATTAGAGATTCTTAAATAGTTTGATTTAGTAATATGGAGACCTATTACTCCATCATCTATTTTTAATGGATTATTAATTTATTTAAAAAGTAAAATTGAAAAAATTATTAGTAGTTGGGCCATTCCCCTTACCTATAACAGGTGTTAGTTTAGGTACTCAAATTGTAAATGATGAATTTGTTAAAAATTCGTCATACAGAGTTCAGAAAGTAAATACTAGTTATTCAAAATTTGATGAAAAAATAGGAGAGTTAAGTCTTCATAAAGCGCTTTTTTATTTAAGGCTTCAAGTTTATTTTTTAAAAGTATTTAATAATGATATTATTTATATTACCATAGGTCAAACTTTTTATGGGGTTCTTAAATATGCCTTGTATATTCTTGCGGCAAAGATTTCAAGAAAACAATTAGTAATCCATATCCATGGAAATTTCTTAGGCAAAAATTATCGAGAGCATTTACGTGGCATAAAAAAGAAAATCTTTTATTATTTAATGTCTAGAACAGATAAAGGAATCGTTTCTTCAGACTCATTAAAAGATAATTTTACATCCTTCATACCTAATCATAATATTTATAGTTTAAAAAATTTCATACTTGATGAGGTATTTATAAGTGACGGGAAGGTTGAAGGAAAAAATTATCAAGATATTAAGATAGTATATCTCAGTAATTTAATGAAAGAAAAAGGCATTTTTGAACTTTTAACCGCTCTGATTGAATTAGAAAAAGAAAATATTCCATATAAGGCTAGAATAGCAGGTAATATAGCGCCAGAAAATAAAGAGCAAGTTCTGTCCCTTTTAAATCAATTAAATCACACAAAGTATTTAGGAACGGTAGATGTAGTGGGGAAAACAGATCTTTTGACGTGGTCTAACGTTTTCATATTACCTACTTTTTATACCATGGAAGCACAACCCTTTGCTATATTAGAATCCATGGCAGCTGGTAATTTAATCTTAACCACTGCACACGCAGGAATTCCAGACATATTTACAGATAAGATAAATGGTTTTTATGTGGAAAAGAATAGTTCATCTAGCATTGTAGAAAAAATCAAATATCTATTGGAACATAAGGATGCAATAAAAAAAATAGGACTACATAACGTTCAAGAAGCAAGAAAAAAATATAAGATTCCAGTTTTTGCCTCGAGATTAGAGAATATTTTTAATAAATAAAAACTAACATTATTTATAAAACATATATCCTAACATCTGGGTTGAAACTTAACTTCTACCACAATCGTAATATAAACATAGGTGAGCTAAGTAGCTTTTTTCTAAAGTAGAATGCTACATATTAAAGGCAAAACCTATTCAATAGCCTTACATATTGTAAAAAGAGATAGAATCATATCACTAGATTACTTTTGATTATAATCTTAAGGGTTTTATCAACTCTTATAAAGTCTAGAAATAATTACCTTGCACACTTAATTATAGAATCTTGAAAACCTACCAGCAACTAGACCAATTTAAACTACCTTCCAATTTCCGTGGTCGTGGCGCAGTAAAGGTGCAGTTATGGTGGCTGGTTCAAAGCACCCTTTTTGCCTGGTCGCCTCAATTTATGTACGGATGGCGTAGGTTTCTATTACGTTCCTTTGGAGCGCAAATAGGGAAGAAAGTAATCATAAGGCCAACGGTAATAACACAATTCCCATGGAAAGTATCCATAGGTGATCACAGCTGGTTAGGAGATAATGTGGTTTTGTACAGTCTAGGCCCCATAGAAATAGGTAACCACGTAGTGATTTCTCAAAAATCATACATCTGTACTGGAACACACGATCCACAAGCAATAAAATTTGATATTTATCGTCATAAAATCACTATTGAAGATCAATGCTGGATCGCTACAGATGTTTATGTTGCACCAGGTATTACAATAGGTCGTGGCACTTTAGTAGGAGCACGCAGTAGTGTTTTTAAAGACCTTCCCGCAGGAAAAATATGTTTAGGTAGTCCTGCCCAAGTGATAAAAGATAGATGAGTTTAAAAGGCAAACAAATCACATTCATAGGCCTCAACTATGCTCCAGAAGATACAGCTATAGGACTGTATTCTACCCAAATGGTAGAAGCACTCATTAATGCTGGTGCTCATGTGAACGTCGTGACTGCATTTCCCTACTATCCACAATGGAAAATTGACGATGCCTATAAAGACAAACCTAATTATCTTCAAGAAGATCATAAAGATGCAAAATTGTATCGCTACAAACAGTACGTTCCAGAAATACCTACGTTTTTAAAACGCATCATTCACATATTGAGTTTTACAAAAGGAAGTTTTTTCAATTTGCGCAAAATTAAGCACACTGATCTAGTGATCTCGATCATTCCGTTTACGTCCAGTGCATGGCTGGCAGGATATCATGCTAAAAGTCACAAAGCAAAAAACTGGATTCACATTCAGGATTTTGAATTTGACGCAGCATTACAATCTGGAGTATCCAGCGGTGGTAAAAAGTTCATTTTTAAATTCCTTTTTAGTCTGGAACAGCGCATTTTGAACAAGGCAAATGTCATAAGCACCATTAGCCATAACATGATCGCAAAGCTGGAATCAAAAACCAGTCAACCTAATTATTATTTACCTAACTGGATTGATGAGAACCAAGTGAATCCAGCTACCGCACAATCACATTCCTATTTACAAAATGATAAATTCAAGTTACTTTACAGTGGTAATGTAGGTGATAAGCAGGATTGGGATTATTTCCTCGCTTTCGCGAAAGCGTTGCCACCACAACATTACGACATCATCATCGTAGGTGCTGGTGCTAGATATCAACAGTTAAAAGCTGAGGTACAACAGGAAAACATTCACTTCTACGATCCAGTACCTTTTGAAGAGCTTTCAGATTTATTATGTAGTGCAGATGCACATTTCCTATTTCAAAAAACAGAAGTACTAGACACCGTAATGCCTTCTAAATTATTAGGAATGATGGCAAGTAAAAAACCTTCATTAGTTCTAGGAAACGAAGCTAGCGAGGTAAAAACGGTGATGCAAAAAGCAAACGCAGGTCTATACTTTTCAAAACCTGATGTACAAACTGCCATCGGCCAATTAGAAAAATGGCGTACTGACAGCGGTTTAAGAGATAAGATAGGAATAGACGCGCGCAATTATGTAGTAAAACATTTTTCAAGACAGGAGATTTTAAATAAATGGCTTAACTCATTAAGTGAATTACTAGAAACTTAGAAATCCTCCTACCACTCATTTTCCCTATATTTACCATTTAAATAAGTAGTTTTCAAATGAGCAAAAGAATACTAATCACTGGAGCAGCAGGCTTTTTAGGATCTCATCTATGCGATCGTTTTATAAAAGAAGGTTATAGCGTTGTGGCTATGGATAACCTGATTACAGGAGATCTTAAAAATATAGAACACCTTTTCCCGCTAGAGCAATTTGAATTCTATCATCACGACGTGAGTAATTATGTGCACGTTGCTGGTGATTTAGATTACATCCTACATTTTGCCAGCCCAGCTAGTCCTATAGATTATTTAAAAATTCCTATTCAAACCTTAAAAGTAGGTTCACTAGGAACTCATAATTTATTAGGCCTTGCCAAAACTAAAAATGCACGTATTCTTATCGCTTCTACCAGTGAGATTTATGGAGATCCATTAGTACATCCGCAAAGTGAAGATTACTACGGTAATGTAAATACCATAGGACCACGTGGAGTTTATGATGAGGCAAAACGATTTCAAGAGTCCATGACCATGGCATACCATCGTTTTCATGGTTTAGAAACACGTATCGTACGTATTTTTAATACCTATGGTCCTAGAATGCGATTGAATGACGGTCGTGTCATCCCAGCGTTTATGGGACAGGCACTGCGTGGAGAAGATATTACGGTGTTTGGAGATGGAACACAAACACGTTCTTTCTGTTATGTAGATGATCAGGTAGAAGGAATTTATAGATTGCTGTTAAGTGATTATAGCGATCCAGTAAACATAGGGAATCCTCATGAGATTACTATTGGTGATTTTGCACAAGAGATTATAGAGCTCACAGGCACAGAACAAAAGGTTATTTATAAGGACCTACCTCAAGATGATCCATTAAAACGCAAGCCAGATATTTCGCTAGCTAAGAAAATCCTAAACTGGGAACCACAAGTTTCTCGTGAAGAAGGAATGCGTATCACCTTTGAATATTTTAAAACACTTTCTAAAGAAGACTTAGAAAAACGTGAGCACAAAGACTTTGCAAAACATATCAGAAGATAGTATTTCCTATCGGGATGGTCGCTACTCAGGACTATTAAGGCCATTTCTGTACCTTACAGATTTGTCGCTTATCATTGCTGGTGCTTCCTACTTTTTTGATGATAGTTTTGACTTGTTAACCTATGGAATTTTTATAGGAGTTTGCTGGATTATCGTTTCCATGCAGTTTGGTTTTTACCAGATCCATCGCAATACTAATTTTACTACCCTACTATTACGTCTTTTAAAACAATCCATTTTTTTTGCTTTTATCGTTTTTGCCTTTTTTGGATATTACTATGAGCTCAATAAAGACTCTTTATATACATTTAAATATATAGGTGCCGTAATGGGACTTATCGCTACCGTTAAAGTCTCTATCTTCTTTCTACTTAAAAACTACCGCAAGGTACTCGGTGGAAACTTAAGACACGTAGCTATTCTAGGAGCAAATAAAGACACAGAGCAACTTAAAAACTTTTTTGAAAAAAGACCGGACTACGGTTATAGAACTCAAGAGTTATTTGACGTAAAAAAATCCTTCAACCTTAACCAGTTTACAGATTGGGTCCTAGAAAATAATATAGATGAGATTTTCTGTTCTGTACAGGAATTATCTAATGAGCAACTACTAGAACTCACAGATTTTGCAGATAATAACCTGCGTACATTAAAATTTCTTCCAGACACCACCACCGTACTGTCTAAACAATTACACTACGAGTATTACGGTACCACACCTATTATCGCACTACGTGAAATACCACTAGATGATCCTATAAATAAAGTCGCAAAACGAGCCTTTGATATCGTGTTTTCTATGTTTGTTATTATAGGTGTTTTATCCTGGTTAACACCTTTAATTGCGATTATTATCAAGCTAGAATCTAAAGGTTCTGTTTTTTTTAAACAAGCTCGTAATGGATTAGATTATAAAGAATTTACCTGTTATAAATTCCGCTCTATGGTGCCTAATAAGACCGCACATTTACATCAAGTTACACGTGGAGATCATCGCATTACTAAAATAGGTAAGTTCCTGCGCAAAACCAGTATCGATGAATTGCCGCAGTTTTTTAACGTGTTACTAGGAGATATGAGTGTGGTAGGTCCGCGACCACATATGGTAAGTCACACACACATGTATGCAGAGCGTATCGATAAATTTATGGTGCGTCATTTTGTGAAACCAGGTATAACAGGTCTTGCACAAGTAAGTGGTTATCGTGGTGAGGTTGAGACTGAAGAAGATATCATAGGTCGCGTGCGCAATGATATTTTTTACATAGAAAACTGGAGTACGGTAATGGATTTAAAAATTATTTTTAAGACCATTGCAAACGTATTTATGGGTGAAGAAAAAGCTTATTAGATGAGCCTTGTTTCTGTTATCGTTCCATTTTATAACAGCATTCACACCTTAGGTGATGCTTTAAATAGCGTCGTGGCACAATCGCACAGACCTCTAGAAATTATATTAATAGATGATTGCAGTGATGATGATGGTCTCGCTTTTGCGAAAGCGTACTCAAATCAACATTCCACACCACAAGTATCATTTAAACTCCTGAAAAACGCACAGAATGCTGGTGCAGGAATAAGCCGAAACAAAGGAGTAGAACAAGCTACAGGAACCTACATCGCATTCCTAGATGCAGATGATCTGTGGAAACCCTATAAGCTTACTAAGCAAATAGAAGCTATGAAAGTACAAAACGCAAGTGTTTGTTATGCAGCTTATGAGTTGTTTAATCAAGATCCAGACCAGCCAGTTGCTATTCATAAAGTCTTTGAAAAACTAACCTATGGAAAATTGCTTAAGGCAAATTATCTAGGAAATCTTACAGGTGTTTATGACGCCTCTGTATTAGGTAAAATAACCATTCCAGCTTTACGTAAAAGACAGGATTGGGCCATGTGGCTGGACGTTCTCAAAAAGTCAAAATATGCCATAGGAATTCAAGAACCACTGGCCAGTTACCGCTTAGGCGATGGAATATCCTCTAATAAGCTGGATTTAATTAAGTATAATTATGCCGTGTATAGAAAACACTTAGGTTACTCTACATTAAAAAGTTGCTGGAGCATGCTCTTGTTTTTTTATGAGCAGTTTGTGGTGAAGCGCAAAATGGTTTGCAAGTAATAATCACTATTAAATCAATTTGGTATTAACTATTTAAGTACATCATCATATAACACAAGTAACCATTACCTACGTTCACCATACACGAGTAAAAAACCATAAAATTTACCCGCGTAAAAAGTTTTAATAAAATACGTTGAAGATGGTCGCTTAATATATCTAAAACTAAAACCTTAGCTCAAAGCTCACAAACTGCTTCAACTTACCACGATTGCTGCGATCTAGTGATTCCAGCCTTGTAAAAATAATGGTTAATCCAGGTTCTAAATATTCATCCATCGCTTGTTGTACTTTGGTTTTTTGCACCTCATTCATATCGTTAGTACTTACATACTGAATCTCAAATAAGGCAGCTTCTCGCTGTATCACCACAAATTCTAGAATGTCTAGATCTTCACTAATGATGGATTTAGTCACGTAGTAAAAAGTCAGTCCAGGAACAACTTTACCACTAGGCAATCGAGCGATATCACTGGTGCGCCCTTGTAGGTTTTCCAGAACTCTAGTTCCATCTTCTAGTGTCTTCAAGCTGCCTAAGTCGCCTATCTCATAACGTATCATAGGATGCGCTAGATTGTAAAGATCAGTTACTAGAATACGTCCTATAGTTCCGTCAGAAACTGGTTGATTGTGACTATCTACTACTTCTACAAATAGATTTTCTTGATTAATGATGAATTCACCTTGTGGATTTTCCATAGCAATCAGTCCTACTTCGCTAGCGCCATATTCATTTACCACAGGAACGCCTATCCATTTTTCAAGCAACTCACGATCATCTGGAAAAAGCATTTCACTAGTAACAATGCATAATTTCAAACTGGGACAAATACTTTGCAGCGGTTGCTGGAGCTCACGACAGTATTTTGCTAGTAGCACGATGCTACTGGTATATCCGTTGAGGTAATGAAACGCGCTTTTACCAAAGCGAGATACATAACGCTCCAGCACCTCATCATTCAAATTAAAGATGGGAAATCGCTTGCGGTTGCTCACATAATCCTTCAATAACTCTATATATTTTCCTTTACCGCTTAAGGGAATTCCATAAAAACGGGCTTGTAAAGAGCTGTTGAGGTCTATATCATGTTCCTTATAAGCGTGATGAAACGCTGCCCAAGCTAGAGCATGAGCCATTTTATCTTTGGCAAATGTAAATGGATGACCACTGGAGCCACTGGTTTTTCCTTTAAAAACTGATTTTAAGGTATAACCATTGCTTAACCGTTGCGCGAGTGGTTGCTGTAAATCACGCTTAGTAAGTACTGGTAATTGTTCCCATGCTGCGTTATGATCACTTATAAGACCTTGATAAAAAGCATTGTGCTGTAAGTGATGAGCAACGATTTCTTGCTTGCGTTGTTCTATAGACTTTTCAGTAGCTATTAAAAGTTGTTTAAATTGCTTTTTAGCATTATCTATGGCATAGCCTTGTAATTTTAATATGTTGTCAAAAAGTTGTAGCGGCATTTTAAGATTTAAAGCAATATTGAGCAAGGTAAAACTTATTTTTGCATCTATAAACACATCCCATGAACGTTCTTATTCTAGGAAGCGGCGGCCGTGAGCACGCCTTTGCACATTCCATATCTCAAAGCTCTTTATTATCACATCTGTACGTTGCGCCAGGTAATGCTGGAACAGCACAAATAGCTACTAATTTAGATCTAGGCGTTACAGATTTTGAGGCGATAAAAAACTTTGTCCTAGAAAATAACATTACTATGGTAGTTGTAGGTCCAGAAGCACCGCTGGTGGCTGGAATCTATGATTATTTTAAAAATGATGATCAACTTAATCATATTAACGTGATAGGACCATCTAAAAATGCCGCCATGCTGGAAGGTTCTAAAGAATTTGCCAAAGAATTCATGCTACGCAATCAGGTTCCTACGGCAGCTTATCAAAGCTTTACTGCCGCAACGCTTAGTGATGGAAAACAATTCATAGATTCTTTAAAAGCACCTTATGTTTTAAAAGCTGATGGACTCGCTGGCGGGAAAGGTGTGCTGATTATTCAAAATGCTGATGAGGCCAAAGCAGCTCTAGAAGAAATGTTACTAGGTGGGAAATTTGGTGCCGCATCTAATAAAGTGGTTATTGAGGAATTCCTAGATGGAATAGAGATGAGTGTCTTTGTGATGACAGATGGAGATTCCTATAAAATCATGCCTACTGCCAAAGACTACAAACGTATAGGTGAAGGCGATACAGGTCTCAACACAGGCGGAATGGGAGCAGTCTCTCCAGTACCATTTGCAGATGCCTCCTTGATGGAAAAAATTGAACAACAGGTAGTTATTCCTACCATAAACGGTTTACAATCAGAGCAATTAGAGTATAAAGGTTTTGTCTTTATAGGATTGATGATCGTGAATAATGAGCCTTTGGTTATAGAGTACAACGTGCGTATGGGCGATCCAGAAACTGAGGTGGTACTACCGCGTATTTCTAGTGATTTGTTGTCTCATTTGCACGCTTTCGCGAAAGCAGAATTACACAAAGAGCAATTCAAAATCGATCCTAGAAGTGCGACAACAGTCATGTGTGTTGCTGGTGGATATCCAGAAGCTTATGATAAAGGAATGGAAATTCACGGCTTAGATCAGGTGGATGACAGCATTGTTTTTCATGCTGGAACTAAAGAAACAGCCGGAAAAGTAGTTACTAATGGTGGTCGTGTGATGGCTATTACTAGTTATGGCGATGATTTTAAACAGGCACTAAAAAAATCCTATGAAAACATCAGTAAACTGAGTTTTGATAGGATATATTATAGAACTGATATAGGATTTGACCTATAAGTTAGTCGAAATCTATTGTTGATTTTTACCTAGGAAAGAATGTGCGGTTTGTGATTTATCTTCCTCACCGTTAGCTTCAAAGATGCGCAACTGCTTGATCCAGTATCCTAGAGCTACTATGAGTATAAGGATGCACAACCACGATACGGTATTTGCAAGCCACCAGTTCTCACGCTCTAATTCTGCTAGTGCAGAGAATGGCATCATTAATATCTCTTCAAAAAAGTAACCTATTCCTTCAAAAAATTCTTTCATTGCTGTAAATTGCTTATTACTGATGCAAAAATAGTCAAAAAATTATATGCTTTCTACTTTTTTTAGTACTTCTAAACCTATTCACTATCTCACGGTGTTGATCACCGTTGTTTTAAGTATTATTATTTCTTTGGTTTTGAGTTCTCATTTGATATGGCAAGACTTTATTCCCTTACTGGTGCTACCTGCAGCCTTAGCTATTTTTCAATTTATTGTTACTAAAAATGACCTTACACCATCGTCCACTTATGCCTTATTTACGGCTAGCCTTATATCCTTACTCTACATAGTTTTTAAAGTTCCTGTAGAACTATTAGTGGCTTTAAGTTTTTCACTACTAGCCATGCGTAGATTATTAAGCCTTAAATCAGGATTAGTTCCTGTTAAAAAGATTTTTGATGCTTCATTTTGGATTGCAATTGCTTCTATCTTTTATGCCTGGAGTACTGTTTTTTATGTGATGGTATTTATAGCCATATTTCTTTATGCGCGCAATGATTTTAGAAACTGGATCACTCCATTTATAGCCATGAGTTGTGTGTGGATTTTACTATTTACTTATGATTATGTTTGGGAACATGAACAACTCCATAGAATATCAAGCTCTTTTTTTACATCTTATTTATGGGAACATCATGTGTTTGAAATAAAAACTTTTATTCCGCTTATGCTTTTAGGAATAGCCATCATTGGGCTATTCGTTTATATTTCAAAGGTTGTTAACATACCGCAAAGCACACGACCACGTTTTACCATCATCATGTTTAGCGGTCTTTGTAGCCTTGTTATAGCACTATTAAATTTTGAATCCTTTATTCATGGCGGTTTTTTATTTCTTATTCCTGCACTTAGTATATTATGGGCTCAATTTGCTCACGCAGTAAAGCATAAAATAGTAGTAGAATTACTTCTTTGGTTTCCCGTTCTATTGTTTGTTTGGGGACTACTCTTAAACTAATACTACTCCGGCGTTTGATTTAAGAAACTTATATTTGTAATCATAAATAACAAACTATGTTTTCAGATAAAGCCAATGCTATTTTTCAAAAGGTAATCGATGTTTATCATGTGATAAATACCGTAGAGCAGCCTTTTGAAAACCCTTATGATCGTAATACAAACCTTATTGAGCACCTTTTATACCGCAAGTGCTGGATTGATACTGTGCAGTGGCATTATGAAGATATTATACGTGACCCTAACATTGATCCAGTAGCAGCACTTACTCTAAAAAGACAGATAGACGCTAGTAATCAAGACCGTACAGATATGGTGGAATATGTGGACAGCTATTTTTTAGAAAAATATAAAGACGTTACTGTTAAGGATAACGCTACTATTAATACAGAAAGTCCAGCATGGGCCATTGATCGATTATCTATTCTAGCATTAAAAATATACCACATGAATGAAGAAGCTACTCGTACTGACGCTTCTCAGGATCACATTAATGCTTGTCAAAAGAAACTAGACATACTTTTAGAGCAGCGCATCGACCTATCTACTGCGCTAGATCAGTTACTCGATGATGTTGCCAGTGGTAGTAAGTACATGAAAGTGTACAAGCAAATGAAAATGTATAATGATGATGAGCTCAATCCAGTATTGAGAGCCCGTAAATAATCATGAATTTACCACAACGCATACTCGTTATCAGGCTCAGTGCCATGGGTGACGTGGCCATGTGTGTGCCTGTGTTACTCGCACTTTATAAAAAGTATCCAGAGGTTGAGGTGATTACGCTTTCGCGAAAGCGGTTTAAACCCATCTTATCACAACTACCTAACATCCAGTTTGTAGAAGCGCAAGTAAACGACACTCACAAAGGGTTTTCAGGATTATGGAGACTTGCAAAAGAGCTTAGAAACTTAAAACCCGATGCGATTGCCGATTTCCATAACGTGCTGCGCAGTAAAACTCTACGCGCTTTAATGGTGGGAATCCCACAGGCGTCTATAGATAAAGGACGCAGTGAGAAAAAACAATTAGTAAAAAACCCATCTTTTTTTAAACCATTAAAACACACCACAGAGCGCTATGCAGATGTACTGCGCGATCTAGGGTTTGAAATTAATTTACAAAAGAGCGATTATTTTAAAAAGCGCCCTATTTCAACAGAAATTTATGAAATAGTAGGTAAAAACACTTCAAAATGGATCGGTTTTGCGCCTTTTGCTGCACATCGTACTAAGGCGTTAGGCCTATTAAAAGCGACAGAAGTAGCTCAAGAAATTGCTGCCTTATCTGGAGTTCAAGTATTACTATTCGGTGGTGGAAAAAAGGAAACCAGTGATTTAGAACACATCGCCTCTGGATCAGAAAATATCATTTCGCTAGCTGGCAAACTCGATTTTGAACAAGAATTAAATATCATTTCAAATCTAGACACTATGATTGCGATGGATAGTGGTAATGGTCATCTTGCAGCCATGTATGGTATTCCCGTAATCACCCTATGGGGAAATACACATCCTTATGCAGGTTTTGCACCTTTTGCACAATCTGTAGAACGCCACCTCACCGTTAACCGCGATGAATATCCATTAGTTCCTACATCTATTTTTGGGAATGAACTAGTAGATGGTTATGAGAACATTATTGATACGATTGATACAGCCGTGATTATGGAGCGGTTGAAGGAGTTGATATAAACTGTCATCGCGAGGAGGAAACGACGCGGCAATCTTTAAGAGTGGAAGCAATGTTATAATGAGGAAATGATTTGCGGTATTTTAAGGGTTCATTCATCTACTATCGCTACTTTGTGTTTGTTACCGTTCCTTATATCAACAACTCAACATTTCCCATCATAAAACACTATTACCTCTTACATTTAAAATATCGTTTCTAGAATCCAAACCTCACAGGGTTTTGATTTTCAAAGCCTACTCTTTGTTAAAGCACTACGACCTCTTTTAAACACTAATTTTTGATTTTGTTTAATCAATACCAATTTATGTTTCTAATGCCGTATTCTTAATTTGAATTATTTTTTGACTAGATGATAAAGAAAATTAAAGCATAGCCTAAGCTACGTTTCATTTT
>P_2C_Liq_1_UnCtyDRAFT_1000047_pt1 | contig 44512 bp, 40 predicted proteins | sample Pon2CUnioCityCA_2_FD_10234 | JGI IMG/M metagenome (IMG submission 10234) | reverse complement strand
CCAATGAAGACCGTGATGCCATCGGCGCGCAATTGGCACAAGAACGCAGCCTGACGCTTATCAAACCCTATGACGAACCCGAGGTGATTGCAGGGCAAGGCACAACCGGCCTTGAGATTGCCTCACAAGCCCTTGATGCAGGTGTTTCAGAAGCCGACGTTCTGGTCTGCTGCGGCGGCGGCGGCCTCACCTCTGGGATCGCACTCGCACTGGCTGCAGATGCACCAAATTTCACTGTCAGACCTTGTGAGCCTGAAGGCTTTGATGATGTGAAGCGCTCGCTCGAAACAGGAAGCATACAGCGCAACGCGGCGCTTTCAGGCTCATTGTGTGATGCCATCATCACGGCCCAGCCTGGTGATCTGACCTTTCCGATCATGTCCCAGCTCTGCGGTGCGGGTATCGCTGTGAGTGAAGAAGAGGCTCTCAAAGCCATGGCGCTCGCCTTTCAACGCTTGAAAATTGTCGTTGAGCCGGGCGGCGCAGTTGGCTTGGCCGCTGCGCTGTTTCACGCAGACAAGACAGACGCGCCTGCGCTGATTGCCGTGACAACGGGCGGCAATGTTGACGCTGATATCTTCGCGCAAGCCCTACAAACGCTCACGTAGGGCCATTGCTTGACACCTTGGCCACCCTGCCCAACGATGGGGAGGCACCCGCGTAAAAAAGGTATGTCATGACCCGTTTCACAATTGCGTCCTTCAACGTCAAAAACCTCATCGGCCCTGACAAGGAGTACTACCAGTTCCAAAGCTACACGCCTGAGGAATACGCATGGAAAGAAGACTGGCTCGCAGACCAGCTTCTTTCAATGGATGCTGCGCCACGATGCCACTGGCAAAGGCGACCGCTACTCAGCCGAGGAGCACACGCGGATCACCAGCCAGATCGAACAGATGCGCCTGCATTCAGCTGAGAAACTCTTCACCCGTCAAAGCCTGCGTGACATGGCCTACACCTCGGCCTTTGGCGGCGTGTACGAATCCATCGACCAGATTTTTATGTCGCACCACTTTATCGACGCAAGCCCAGCACAGATTGGGAAAATGGAGTATTACTCTGTTTTCAACGACCACATCACAGACGGCTCACATGCCGAAGCCCCCTATAATAAGCTTGCATCCGACCACGGCCAGATTATTGCCCATATGGCACTGAATGACGGGAACGACAGCTCATGAACATCGCAGACCTTGGCGACATTCGCCTGCATTACAAAGACGAAGGCCCAAAAGACGGGCCCGCCGTTGTATTTGCCAACTCGCTGGGAACAGACCTGAGGCTCTGGGATGATATGCTGCCGCACCTGCCCTCGGGGCTGCGGCTTATCCGCTATGACAAACGTGGACACGGACTCTCTGATTGTCCGGAAGCCCCTTACACGATGGGCGCATTGGTACGGGATGCAGAAGGCCTGCTTGACCACCTTGGCGTGAAGGACTGTGTTTTCGTTGGCCTCTCCATCGGCGGTATGATCGCACAGGGGCTGGCTGTGAAGCGGTTAGATCTGGTGCGCGGGCTCGTACTTTCAAACACCGCCGCCAAGATCGGCACCCGCCAGATGTGGCAAGACCGGATCGCAGCCATTGGCTCAGGTGGTATTGAAGCCCTTGCAGACAGTATCCTTGAGCGTTGGTTCGGGCCTGACTTTCACAAATCAGACGCGTTTTCTGCTTGGCGCAACATGCTCCTGCGTCAGCCACAAGCTGGCTACATCGGCTGCAGTGCAGCCATTGCTGGCACTGACTTCATAACACCCACATCAGGCTTGCGCCTGCCCACATTGGCAATTGCTGGCTCAGAGGATGGCTCAACACCCCCTGATCTAGTGCGCGAAACAGCCGATCTCATTCCCGGGTCGCAGTTTGAAATCATCCGCCGTGCGGGCCACTTGCCCTGTGTGGAGCAGCCCGAGACCTATGCGCAAATTTTGACAACATTTCTTTCTGAGATAGGACATATCTGATGGCCGCTTCCGTCTTTGACAGCCAGCACCTGAACAAACTCTTCCATACAGGCGATCTAGCCCCGCTCTTCACAGACAGCGCCGAGATGCGTGCCCTTCTTCTGGTTGAAGGCGCTTTGGCCAAGGTCCAAGGCGAGCTTGGCGTGATCCCTGAAGTCAGCGGGATGTTCCTTCACCGCGCCTCTATGGAAGTGCAGATTGATCCCTCAGGGCTTGCCGATGCCACAGGCCAGAATGGCGTAAGCATCCCCGCTTTTGTCGCCGCTCTACGCAAAACGCTAGAAGCGCCGGAGCATGCGCAATATCTGCATTGGGGGGCGACCTCCCAAGACATTCTGGACACAGCCCTCATGCTGCGGCTCAAGCGCGCTTTTGGCCACCTACAAACCACGCTCAAAGAGCATCTGACCACACTCGCAGAGCTCTCAAAGCTTCATGCCGAAACCCCGATGGTGGCCCGCACATGGGGCCAGCACGCCACGCCCACGAGCTTTGGCGCAGCGATAGCCGCTTGGGGGCAGCCTTTGCTTTCGCTCTACAACGAATTCGAGGCCCGCAAGGGTACAGCCTTTTGGGTCTCTCTCTCAGGTGCCGCAGGTACGGGCGCGGCCCTTGGCCCGAAAGCAGGCGAAACCCGCGCAGCTCTCGCCAAAGCCCTCGCACTGCATGACCCTGAGCACAGCTGGCATAGCGACAGAACGCCGATAACCTGGCTCGCCTCCTGGGCCACACGGCTTGCCAATGCGCTGTCAAAGATGGCGGCAGATCTGGCGGACCTGAGCATGACAGAAATCGCCGAGATCAGGCTTGGCGGAGCTGGTGGCTCCTCAACCATGCCACAAAAACAAAATCCGATTGGCGCAGGAACCATATTGGCCCTCGCAACTCATGTCACAGCGCTCAATAGCGTATTGCAAAGCGCAGCATCTCACAAAAACCAGCGCGATGGAGCCGCATGGATTTCAGAGTGGCTCACCCTCCCCCAGCTGGTGCTTGGGACAGGCGCAGCTCTTGTTCACGCCGCAAAGCTCAGTGCCAATCTGAAAGTTGACGCGCAGCAGATGCAAAGCACCCTTGAAAGCGGCTATGGCCTTATCTTTGCAGAGGCTCTGTCTTTTGCGCTTGCAGAGCAGATGCCGCGCCCAGAAGCCCAAGACAGAGCCAAGGAGCTCTGTAGCGAAGCAGCAAAATCAGGCACATCTCTCGCAGAATTGGCTCAGCAGGCTTATCCCGACATCGCATTTGGCGATACTTTCAAGACATCTTCACAAGTTGGCGCGGCCCCGGAAGAGGCCCGCGCTTTTGCTGCCGCAGTCGGCGCTCTCTGATCAGAGAGAGGCCTTCAACTCAAGACGGCGCGCATGCAAGACAGGCTCGGTATAGCCTGAGGGTTGGGTGCGACCTTTAAACACAAGGTCACACGCCGCCTGAAATGCGATCCCGTTAAACTCGGGTGCCATCGGCGTGTAGGCTGGATCACCGGCGTTCTGCGCATCAACCACCTCAGCCATCTTGCGCAGTGCGGCCATGGTTTCTTGTGCATCAACCACGCCATGGTGCAGCCAATTGGCAAGCCCTTGGGCAGAAATGCGACAGGTCGCGCGGTCTTCCATCAGGCCGACATCATTGATGTCAGGCACTTTGGAACAGCCAACGCCCTGATCAACCCAGCGTACAACATAGCCGAGAATACCCTGCGCGTTGTTTTCCACTTCCCGCATGATCTCGGCCTTGGAAGGCCGTGCGCCCGCCATCAGCGGGATCGTCAGCAAATCATCCAAGGTTCCACGGGCGCCGCCAGCTTTTAACGCGCCTTGACGGGCTTTCACATCGACCTCGTGATAATGGGTCGCGTGCAAAGTGGCCGCTGTGGGTGAAGGAACCCAGGCACAATTCGCGCCAGCCCGAGGGTGAGCGATCTTCTGCTCCAGCATTGCTTTCATCTGGTCTGGAATAGCCCACATCCCCTTGCCGATCTGCGCGCGCCCCTGCAAACCACAAGCCAGCCCGATATCCACATTGCGATCTTCATAAGACAGAATCCAAGGCTCCGACTTGATCGCGCCTTTGGGCAGAAACGGGCCTGCTTCCATTGAAGTATGGATTTCGTCTCCGGTACGGTCAAGGAAGCCTGTGTTAATAAAGGCCACTCGTGATTTGGCGGCGCGAATACAGGATTTGAGGTTGGCTGATGTGCGCCGCTCTTCGTCCATAATCCCTATTTTGACGGTGTTGCGCGGCAACCCAAGCATATCTTCCACTCGATCAAAAATCTCACAGGCAAACGCCACTTCTTCTGGGCCATGCATCTTCGGTTTCACAACATAAACCGAGCCATGCGCCGAGTTACCAGCTTTGTGTTTTAAATCATGCATCGCAATGAGCACTGTCATCACGGCGTCCATCATGCCCTCGAACACTTCATCCCCCGCTGCATCCAAAATCGCAGGATTGGTCATGAGGTGGCCAACATTGCGCACCCACAAAAGCGCGCGCGCCTTGACATCAAAGGCTGTACCATCGGGCGCAACAAAGGTCTGATCGGGGTTCATCGTCCGCGTGACTGTCTTGCCAGCCTTTTCAAAACGCTCAGATAGATCGCCCTTCATGAGGCCCAACCAGTTTGTGTAGGCCTGAACCTTGTCAGACCCATCAACGCAAGCCACCGAGTCTTCGCAGTCCATGATAGTGGACATCGCAGATTCCAACCACACATCAGCAATACCAGCGGGATCAGATCCACCGATCTCACCCTCACCTGTCACGTGAACTCTTATTTTCAAGCCGTTATTTTCAAACAAAATACTTAAGCCATTTTCGTCTGATTGCGCGCCAACAAACGCGGATTCTTTCAAAGGTGAAATACTCCGTTCACCCGCCGTAATCACCAGTTTGTTCTCGGCCAAAGTTAACCCAGTTACCTCGCTCCAGCGCGCATCTTGCAACGGCACGGCCTTGTCCAGAAATCCTTTTGCCCAGTCGATAACACGCGCACCGCGTTCCGCATCATACCCTTTGCCCGTGGGCAGATCACCCATCGCATCAGTCCCGTACAGCGCGTCATACAGCGACCCCCAACGCGCATTCACCGCATTCAGAGCAAAGCGGGCGTTGGTGATTGGCACAACAAGTTGAGGCCCCGGCACATCGGCAATTTCAGGGTCAACATTCTGCGTATCGATCTCAAAGTCGTCGCCTTCGGGCAGCAAATACCCGATCTCTTGCAAAAACGCCTGATAGGCTGACGGATCATGTGCGCCTTTGTGCTTGAGATGCCATGCGTCAATCTGGCTTTGCAAATCGCTTCGCTTTTCCAAAAGCGCGCGGTTTTTCGGGGTTAGGTCCGCCAAGAGAGCCGCGAACCCGCTCCAAAACACCTCTGGAGAAACGCCCGTCTCTGGGAGTGCTGCGCTCTCAACAAAGCTCGCAAGTTCCGCATCAACGTTAAGCCCTGCTCGTTCAACTCGCTTGGTCATGCCATATCCCTAATTTTGAAAATATCCTGTCGTCTCTGTTGTAGACCGTACAAGCAACACGGCGCAATCTTTCGGACAATCAAGGCACCGATAAAAACCTTCAGGATTTTCAAGATAATGAAACAGCCTCTGGGCGATCCTCTATTGAAGCCTCAAGCCCCTGCGCATACCGTCCACCAAAGCCAGAAGGATGACACTATGACTGACGCAAACCCGAAAACTGTCTATCTGAAAGACTACACTCCCTTTGGCTGGATTCTCGAGTCCGTTCACCTGACCTTTCGTCTCCACCCGACAGAGACACGCGTTGTCAGCCGCATAACCTTCGCCCCAAATCCTGAAAGCCACCAAGACCGCTTCTTTCTTCACGGTGAAAGCCTCAAGCTCATCAGCGCCAAACTCAACGGGCAGCCTTGCGAGCCAGAAGTAAGCCCTGAGGGCCTCACTCTGACACCACCCACAGGCAGCTTTGTATTGGAAACAGAGGTAGAGATCAGCCCAGCGACGAATACAGCGCTCGAAGGCCTCTACATGTCAAACGGCATGTACTGCACACAATGTGAAGCCGAAGGCTTTCGCAAGATCACCTTCTACCCTGATCGCCCTGACGTGATGAGCATATTCACAGTCCGTATCGAAGGCGCCGAGCCCGTTTTGCTCTCTAATGGCAACAAGGGAGAAAGCGGTGATGGCTTTGCAGATTGGCATGATCCGTGGCCAAAACCAGCCTATCTGTTTGCGCTCGTGGCAGGTGACCTTGTCAACCATCCTGACCAGTTCAAAACCAGCTCAGGCAAGGATGTGGAGCTAAACATCTGGGTGCGCAAGGGCGACGAAAACAAATGTGCGTTTGGCATGAAAGCCCTCAAAGCCTCAATGACATGGGATGAAGAGGTCTACGGGCGTGAGTATGATCTGGACATATTCAACATCGTGGCCGTTGATGACTTCAACATGGGGGCTATGGAAAACAAAGGCTTGAATATCTTCAACTCTTCCTGCGTTCTGGCCAGCCCCGAAACCTCAACNGACGACAATTTCGAGCGTATTGAAGCCATCATCGCGCATGAGTATTTCCATAACTGGACAGGCAACCGCATCACCTGCCGCGACTGGTTCCAGCTCTGCCTCAAAGAGGGTCTAACCGTCTATCGCGACAGCCAGTTTACCTCTGATATGCGCTCAGCCCCTGTGAAACGCATCCGCGATGTCATTGATTTGCGCGGCCGCCAGTTCCGCGAAGATGGCGGCCCACTGGCCCATGCTGTGCGCCCTGACAGCTTTGTGGAAATCAACAATTTCTACACTGCAACCGTCTACGAAAAGGGCGCAGAACTGATCGGAATGCTCAAAACCCTCGTGGGAGATGCTGACTACTACAAAGCCCTCGCCTTGTACTTTGAGCGCCATGATGGCGACGCCGCAACGATTGAAGACTGGTTGCAGGTGTTTGAAGATGTCACTGGGCGCAACCTGAAGCGCTTCAAGCGTTGGTACACCTCAGCAGGCACACCGCGCCTTCTAGTCACCGAAAAGTTCAAGAACGGTCGCTATACGCTAACCTTTAAACAAGAAACGCCGCCGACCCCGGGGCAGCCCCAGAAGAAACCTCGGGTTATTCCGATTGCGATAGGCCTTCTGGCTCCAGACGGCACAGAAACCCACCCGACAACCATTCTTGAAATGACAAAACGCCAGCAAAGCTTCAGCTTTGAGGGCCTCACAGAAAAGCCGATCCCGTCAATTTTGCGGGAGTTCTCTGCCCCGGTCATCTTACAGCATGACATCACAAACGCCGCGCGCGCCATCCTTCTGGCGCATGACACCGATCCGTTCAACAAATGGGAAGCCGGCCAAGCGCTGCGCCGCGCCAGCCTTATGGCGAGCATCACACAAGGCGCAGCCCCTGACAGCGCTTTTCTCGAGGCCATTGCAAAAGTTGTACGCGATGACACACTCGATCCTGCGTTCCGCGCTTTGGTGTTGCAGCCAATGAGCCAAGACGATCTGGCGCAAGACCTGACTGCTGACGGCCAAACGCCTGATCCACGCGCGATCTACGACGCCAGCGAAACACTGGCGCAAAGCCTCGCTGAACATTTGTCAGACAGCCTCACGCGGCTCTATGCAGCCAGCACAGTTGAAAGCCCCTACCGCCCCGATGCAGAGGGCGCAGGAAAGCGTGCGCTGAACGCGCGAGTTCTCTCCATGATCACGCGAATGGATGGTGGAAAAACGGCCCAAAAGCAGTTTGAACACGCTGACAACATGAGCCAACAGCTTGCAGCCCTCAACGCGCTTCTGGCACAGGGTCATGGCCAAGACGCATCAGAGGCCTTCTTCACACAATGGCAGGGCGACCGCCTCGTTATGGACAAATGGTTTGCGGCGCAGGTGGCATTTTCCGAGCCTGAAAGCGCAGCTGACGTGGCTCAGCGCCTCACCACACATCCTCTCTTTGATATGAAAAACCCAAACCGCTTCCGCGCAGTTTTTGGGGCATTGGCCATGAATCATGCAGGGTTTCACCATATATCAGGCAAGGGCTACACCCTTTTGGCAGACTGGCTGATCAAGCTTGATGCCATCAATCCGCAAACTGCGGCGCGTATGTGTACGGCCTTCCAGACATGGGCGCGGTATGGCGCTACGCACAGCGACCTCGCAAAAGCCCAACTGGCGCGTATCCTGGCCACAGACGGCCTCAGCCGCGACACCGAAGAAATGGTAAGCCGGATATTGGAAGGCTGATGAATGACACGATGGTCTGCAATGTTGTCTTGGTCCAGACTGACGGGCTGTGAGTGAAGTGAGCTTGCCGCTAACACACATAAGGTACGGGCGCTCGCGTGCAGCTGTTGGCATATTGCTTGTGATCTATGTGACCCTACTCACCCTGATTGTCACAATTGATCTCAATCTCTTCATCGCAGCCTTTCTGGCGCTGTTCACCTTGCCCGCACTATGGGAGGCTTGGTCAAATCCGATCAGCACATTTGAGCTAACATCCGAGCAAATGCAGTGGGCTACAGCGCGGCTCAGCGATAGCATGCCGCCTGCTCTGATTCTACGCGCCCGCTTTGATACCCGGCTCGACTTATCTGTAAGAGTGACATTGTTTCTGAAAGACAATCGTAAATTGCGCCTGCCCCATGCCTGTACTCCGCCCCATGAAGCCCTTGAAGAGGCCCTTCGTGGGCTCGGGATCAAAACGGAACGCCACCACTTCTCATTGATCGGCTAACGGGTCAGCCCTATCGATCGTTCAATACAGGCAGGCTTGCGGGGCGCATCTTGGGACGCAGCGATTTTCGTGAGATGCAATAGGCCTGCTTACGTGTCCAAGCCGCCATTTCAGTGCGCTTGGACCGCGAGTGCATCGGCCCCCAATCCTGTGTGACCCCTTGATATTTGCGTTTTTTCTCTGGGAAAAAGCCGTGGATAACCTTATCTCGCGCCACTGTTTTGCTCATGATCCGCGTCGCGCAGCTCAAATTCAAGCCCCCATCCTTGAGCGCCTCACCTGTCTTGGCTTGGCATTGATAGAGTTTGGCTGTTGAGGGCAGAATTTGGAGCAAACCATACCATAGGCCACCACCGCCCACGGCGTCTGCGCGATAGGTACTTTCGTGCTTGGCCAATGCCGACATAAACCCAACCCAAAACATAGCACGTCGGAACTCGTCATTTTCGGCATAGGCTGGACACCAATCACGATAATCCGATGGCACGGTTCGCGTCAGCGGCTTGCCATGCGACAATACAGCCTTCATCGCAGTGCGCGTCCACTCTTTGTGACCGTCACGATGCTCCCAGCGTGTGTGCGGTAGAACAAACTCGTAGGGCCGCCCTTTGGGCCGTATGCGGGCCAAATTTGCCTCAGCGGCAGATTGATATGAGGTTCTGCGGGCTTTGGGGCGAATAGCGGCCGCGTCTGGGCCAGGCGCGCTGACATCATGGTTAAAGAAAGCGGCGTCCTCGCGCGGCTCAAGCGGCTGCGCCTCAATTATCTGAAGTGTTTGAGCCGCGATCTGCGCCGCAGCATCCTGCCCCGCGTCACTTTCAGACGCAAAGCTCGCCCCCTGACTTGCAACAAGCAACAGAAACGCAAAAACAACTTTATGGCGCAGCACAATAAACATCCCGGAGCAGATAAACCGATTGATAGGCTTTATGCAAACTTTTCGCCTTCTCAGAGCTGATTGTTTCAGCAGCTAGGACAGTTCACCAAAACTGGCCCATTTTTCCCAAAATCCATCGTGTAATTGCCGTTTTTTGGCCCGAAAGCACAAGCAAAACGGAAGGCCAGAATAGGGAACGAATCAAATATGGCTCTTTTATCAAACCTGCCCGACTTGGCGGCACAGGCCCGTGAAAGCCTCTTACGGCGCACAGTGTCAAAGCCCGCGCCGAGCGCAGAGGCTGACAACGCGTCACGCCAGCTGGCAAGCCGTTTGCAAGACCAGTTGCGGATTCCCACCGCATCAGAGCCACCTGAAGAAAGCACACGCGTGCGGATACAAGACAGAGGTCAGTTCCTCGCACGTCAGGAACGCTGGGAAGAGCTCAGCCGCCTGATCCGCGGTGCCGACAACCGAAAAGTCGCCACACATTGCGGCATGCCGCACGCAGATCTTCTCAGTTTGGGCGCGCGCACAGATGTGGTTCTGGCAACAGAACATGCCATAGCCGACGGCTTTACACCCAGTCTTCAAGGCATCGAAGAGCTGGAAGATGTCCTCGCAGAATTTCCTGACGATTACGCGATTGCTGAAATCGTTGCCCAAACTCACATGGATATTGGATGGGCCTGGCGTGGCTCGAACTGGTCTCATGAAATTTCCGATCGCAACATGGCTCTGTTTCATGCCCACTTTGACCGCGCGTCCGACATTCTCGGTAGCTTTTCGCGCACCGCGCTTGCTTCGCCCCTGCTTGCTGCAGCGCAGTGCGCCCTCGTCGTTGCAAAGCCGCAACCCGCAATGCATATCGCAGACGCCTACGAACGCCTTATCGATCTGAACCCGGCGAACACCGCACCAATGCGGGGCCTTGGCAATTTCTTGCTGCCACGCTGGTTTGGAACATATGATGCGCTCGAGCTGGAAGCGCGGCGCACTGCAGCGCGCTCTAACCCTGTCTGGGGAAACGGTGGCTATACTTGGGTTTTCCTTGATGCTTTACGTGTTGATCAGGGGGCTGCCCGTACCCTTGATGTAGACTTCTTTATCGACGGCTTGCGCGATATTCTCTACCTTCAGCCAGATCAACACATCGCAAACCTGCTCGCGGCTTACACAGGCATCACGATGTCTCCCGCCCGAACACCTGTTGAAGCGCCCGATGTTGTGCGCGAGGTGCGCCACGCGATCCACTCGATGTTTGACCATATTCTGCGGGAAAACCTGCGCGAACTTCACCCGCTCTTGTGGGCCGAGGCCGACCTTGGGCCAAACCCGGGAACATTCCTCCCGCCCAGAGGGGCCCTTTTGCGCAAAGGCCGCGACACCGCACTCAACGCGATCGCGACACACTTCAAAAATGATATCGTCAGTGGCAAAACACTCGACTTCAGCCAAGGTGGGCTTACCCTATCAGCACAAGGCTAGGGCCCTGCCCAACTCCCCCTTGCCCCGCCCCTTAGGCTGGCCTAAAACGCACCTCGACCTTGCACATATGTATAAAGGATGAGGGCATGCTCGATCTGGCCTATGAAACCCCGAAACCCAAAGTGATCGCAGGAGCGAAGCACGATTGGGAACTGGTGATCGGCATGGAAGTCCATGCGCAGGTCAGCTCAAAGGCAAAGCTGTTTTCTGGTGCCTCGACCCTGTTTGGCGCAGAGCCCAACTCCAACGTTGCCTTCGTTGACGCAGCAATGCCTGGCATGCTGCCTGTGATCAACGAATTCTGCGTTGAGCAAGCCGTTCGCACAGGCCTTGGCCTTAACGCCGAGATCCACCTCAAATCCGCGTTTGACCGTAAAAACTACTTCTACCCTGACTTGCCCCAAGGCTACCAGATCAGCCAACTTTACGAACCCATTGTGGGTGAAGGTGAGATTCTGGTGGATATGGCTCCCGGTGTTGCACGCCTTGTGCGCGTCGAGCGCATTCACCTTGAGCAAGACGCAGGCAAATCTATCCACGACATGGACCCGAATATGTCCTTCGTGGATCTTAACCGCACAGGTGTCGCGCTGATGGAGATTGTCAGCCGCCCCGACATCCGCGGCCCCGAAGAGGCCGCCGCCTATGTCGTCAAGCTGCGCCAGATCCTGCGGTATCTCGGCACCTGTGATGGCAACATGCAAAACGGCAACCTGCGCGCCGATGTGAACGTTTCGGTCTGCCGCGCAGGCCAGCACGAAAAATACATGGCAACGCAAGACTTCAGTCACCTCGGTACGCGCTGCGAAATCAAGAACATGAACTCGATGCGCTTCATTCAGCAGGCCATTGACTATGAAGCGCGCCGCCAGATCAAGATCCTCGAAGAGGGTGGCGAAGTTGTGCAAGAGACCCGCCTTTATGATCCGGACAAAGGCGAAACCCGCTCCATGCGCTCCAAAGAAGAAGCACATGACTATCGCTATTTCCCCGATCCTGACCTGATGCCACTTGAGATCGAGCAATCATGGGTCGACGAGATCAAGGCGTCCCTCCCCGAGCTGCCCGATGCAAAGCGCGCGCGCTTTATGTCAGACTATGGCCTCACAGAATACGACGCGTCGGTTTTGACTGCAGAAGTTCAGAATGCTGCATACTTTGAAGAAGTTGCCAAAAGCCGTGACGGTAAAATTGCTGCCAACTGGGTCATCAACGAGCTCTTTGGACGCCTCAAAAAAGACGGTGACAAAGATATCATCGACAGCCCTGTGTCCCCTGCGCAGCTTGGGGGCATCATTGATTTGATCGCAGCCGACACGATTTCTGGCAAGATTGCCAAAGACCTCTTTGAGATTGTTTACACAGAAGGTGGAGACCCCGCCGAGATCGTTGAAGCCCGCGGTATGAAGCAGGTGACAGACACAGGTGCCATCGAGACAGCACTTGACGAGATCATCGCGGCCAACCCCGCTCAAGTGGAAAAAGCGCGGGAAAACCCCAAGCTGGCCGGCTGGTTTGTTGGTCAAGTGATGAAAGCAACGGGCGGGAAAGCCAACCCGAAGGCTGTAAACGATGCGGTGCAAGCCAAACTGGGAAGCTGACCCGATCATGAGCGCTCTTTTCATATCCGAGCCAATAGCGGTACGCCCAGAGTGGATCGATTTTAACGGCCATCTCAACATGGCCTACTATAACGTTTTGATGGATCTTGGTGTTGATGCCCTCTGGGACAAGCTCGGCCTTGGGGCCGACTACCGCGCGCGCACAGGGCATACGACTTATTCGGCCGAGTATCATATGCACTATGTTCGCGAAGTGCATGAGGGCGACCAATTGCGCGCAACCTTTCGTGTGCTGGACCTTGATGAAAAGCGCGTGCACTTTTGCCAAGAGCTGATCCATGTCGATGGGTGGGTCTCTGCCCAAGGCGAAGGCATGTGCCTGCACATCGACCAGTCTGGGCCGCGTGTGGCGCCGATGCCTGAAGATATCTTCACGATTTTCAAGAACATGCTCGACGAGCACAGCAAGCTCCCTGTCCCTGACTTTGTCGGCCGACCCATGGGGATACGCAGAAAAGCCTGACCGTAAACAAATACCATATCACCCGACGCGAGCGGCGGCTAACATCGCACAGCCATGAGTAACAACGAGGTCAAAACCGTGTACGAATACAAAGTTATCCCGGCCCCCTGCAAAGGGCAGAAAGTCAAAGGCATCAAGACGCCAGAAGACCGTTTTGCCAACACACTCGAAGAGATCCTGAACGCAGAAGCGGCCCAAGGCTGGGAATTTACACGCGCAGAAACCTTGCCCAGCGAAGAGCGCTCGGGCTTTCGTGCAACCAAAGTTGTTTACCGTTCCGTGCTGGTTTTCCGCCGTGCCATAGTGGCCGCGGCGGCCGCAACGCCAGATTACCCGACAGCACCAGCTGTTTCTGCGCCAGCCGATGAAGCCCCCTTAGATGAGACTCCTCAGGACAGCTCGAGCGCCAACGCATGAACCTCGGTGGCAAGCGGGCCAAGCGCCTGATGCACCGCGCGGTGACGGGCAACACGGCTCATGCTCTCAAAGCCCTCAGCTTTGAGCCGGACACGAAAATGGCTCTCGCCAGACCCATCGTCACCTGAATGACCTGCATGCAAATGTGACTCGTTTACCACGTCAAGGCTCTCTGCGGTGAACGCTTGTTCAAGCGCCGCGCGGATTTTTTCTTCCATCTTCATTTTTTGCGCTCTTTCCTCTTTCCCCTGTCTTCAAACACAGTAAACTCATCAGCCAGTCACGAAAAGAGAGTTCCTATGCCCAAGCACGATCCTTTCGGTTTTGACATGTCTGTGTCATCCGCAAAAAAGAAGAACCCGCGCGGCCGCCGTGGCATGTCGGGTGCATCAGAAACCTCAACCCGCGTATGTGAACACGAGGGATGCGAGGAAGCAGGCAAGTACCGCGCGCCCCGCGCGCCAGACGTTCTCGATGAATATCTGTGGTTCTGCAAAGAGCACATTCGCGAGTATAACCTGAAATGGAACTTCTTTGACGGCACCACCGAAGCCGAAATGAACGCCCAACAATCCAAAGATAAAGTTTGGGAACGCGAAACCAAGCCGTTGGGCGATCCAGAGGCTCGCGCATGGGCACGCCTTGGTATCGAAGATCCCCACCAAGTCTTGGGCGCCAATGCCACGAAGAACCCCGGCAAAGGCGGAGGCGGAGGGCGCCGTCTCCCCCCGACAGAGCGCCGTGCGGTCGAGATTTTGGAAGCCAAAGATCACTGGACCAAAGCCGAGATTCGCAAAGCTTACAAAAAGCTCATCAAAGTGCTGCACCCTGACATGAACGGTGGCGACCGCTCACAAGAAGAACAGCTCCAAGAAGTCGTTTGGGCCTGGGACCAGATCAAGGTCAGCCGCAGCTTTAAATAAAGCGGCGGCGCAGGGCTCTGCTGCCCCAATGCAGCAAGCTCCACAGCATCAGCCACATAAAACCAAGCGGCGTGGCAAAGTTAAAAACAAGCCACGTCGCAACAAGGTCCATACGATGCGCCCTAAGGCCTAAAGCGCCTGCAAAATAGGCTCCTAGAACTGTCGCTGCGAAGAAGGCGAGCACAGAAAGGGCGCCCCCCCGCCAGCCAGCACGCCCGATATACGGACCAAAGATAAGCCCAGCACCCGAAGCCCCAAGACACGCCAGCATAACAAAAGCTTCAGGCGAAAGATGGCTCGTAATAAGCCTGTCAAAAGCGATCAGGCTCCCGAGTGCAGTCAGGCCACCCGCAAGCGCCACAAGCGCAGCAACAGCGCCACGTAACTTCCATGGTGTGTTTTGTCTTAAAGTTCTTTGCGTCATATCTGCTCTCCTTTGATGCTGGGCTATCAAAGCAAAACGCCCCGCAGCTTTTGCGAGGCGTTTGAGCAGTTTTTGCATAATTTAGACCGCCTAAGCCGCCTTAAACACAAGGCTCACGCCGTTGAGACAATGCCGCTTGCCTGTGGGCTTTGGCCCATCGTTGAAGATATGGCCAAAATGGCTACCACAGCGGCGGCAGTGACATTCGGTCCGCGGGTAGATCAACTTGAAGTCTGTTTTTGTCCCAATCGCGCCTTCAAGCGACTGATAAAAGCTCGGCCAACCAGTGCGGCTGTCATATTTATGCTCACCGTCATAGACCGCCAAATCGCAACCACGGCAGTGATACACGCCCGGATCATAGACCTTATCGAGCAAAGATGACCCTGCCCGCTCGGTTCCTTCTTCGCGCATCACCTTATATTGCAGGGGTGTGAGCATCGCACGCCACTCCGCATCGCTGCGACTGACCTCAAAAGTCTTGGCCCAAGCCCCACGCGCAAACGGCAGGCCTGCGCCCACGCCCAAAGCTGCGGCTAAAAAAACACGTCGCTTCATGAAACTCTCCTCCAAGCGTTACTCACGCAAGTATAGCTGCAAGCAGCCGCGCCTGACAGGGTCAGCCCTCGCAATTTCGCGTGATCCAGCTGTGACATGCAGAACAATAGAGCCAACTTCACCAATTGCTCATTCCAGAACCGCAAACTTCGGGCTTAGGCTTGCCCTCACCTAGATTTTGAGGCACCACAGCTACAACATTTTTCGAGATATGAAGGAATCCGGCTATGGCGGACGGTATGATCGACATTAACGCGAAACCCACCGAGAAAGTCTCAGTCCGTGACGTCTTCGGCATCGACACAGATATGACTGTGCCCGCTTTTGCAGATCGCAGTGACCGCGTTCCTGAAAATGACAGCACTTACAAGTTTGACCCCGACACGACGATGGCGATCCTCGCGGGCTTTGCCCATAACCGCCGCGTGATGATCCAGGGTTATCACGGAACAGGTAAATCCACCCACATCGAACAGGTTGCGAGCCGCCTCAACTGGCCATGCGTACGCGTCAACCTCGACAGCCACATCTCCCGGATCGACCTGATAGGCAAAGACGCGATCAAACTGAAAGACGGCAAACAAGTCACCGAGTTCCACGAAGGAATCCTGCCTTGGGCTCTGCGCAATCCAACCGCGATTGTCTTTGACGAATATGACGCAGGCCGCGCCGATGTTATGTTTGTGATCCAGCGTGTGCTGGAAGTTGACGGCAAGCTGACGCTTCTTGACCAGAACGAAGTCATCACGCCCAACCCGTACTTCCGCCTCTTTGCAACAGCCAACACCGTTGGCCTTGGCGACACGACGGGTCTCTACCACGGCACACAACAGATCAACCAGGGCCAGATGGACCGGTGGTCGCTTGTGGCAACTCTTAACTACCTGTCGATTGATGCCGAGACAAACATCGTTCTGGCCAAAAACCCGCACTACAACACCGATGCAGGCCGCAAGACTGTGAAACACATGGTGCAGGTCGCAGACCTCACCCGCACAGCCTTTATGAACGGTGACCTTTCCAACAGTTATGTCGCCCCGTACGGTCATCGCATGGGCGCAGAATGCCGAAATCTTCCGTGATGTAGGCTATGCTTTCCGCCTGACCTTCCTGAACAAATGTGACGAACTCGAGCGCCAGACGGTGGCTGAGTTCTACCAGCGCTTGTTTGACGAAGAGCTGCCAGAATCAGCGGCAAGTGTGAGCTTGGGATGAGCTTGGCGTCGGATCAGCTTGGCCGGTCCGATCCATGCGCGCCAACTTGTGCGCACGAGGGGCAAGGCCCCTCGGCTTCGCCGCACCTTCGGGATATTTCAGGCAACAAAAAAGACTGATCCTCATGAGCAAACCCAGCGATAACCCAGCCGATCCGTTCAAAAAGGCGCTTGCCGAGGCCACCAAGGTCATGGCCAACGACTCGGATCTGACGGTCAGCTACTCGGTTGATCCCTCAGGGGATGGCAGGCGACAACATGCGCCTGCCCCAAGTGTCGCGCCGCATGACGCGCGACGAGGTTTTGCTCGCCCGCGGCACAGCTGATGCGCTCGCTCTCAAGCACAAGTACCACGACGCGGCCACCCACGCGCGCTATGCCCCGGCAGGTGACTTGGCACGCGACATCTATGAAGCCATGGAAACCGCACGTTGCGAAGCCATGGGCGCGCGCGACATGCCCGGCACAGCAGGCAACATTGATGCCAAGATCGCCGAGGACTCACGCCGCGCAGGCTATGCAGAAATCACCGACCGCGCCGACGCCTCGCTGGCGACGGCTGCCGGCTACCTTGTTCGCCACTTGGCGACAGGGCGTGACCTCCCTGCAGGCGCGCGCAATGTGATGGAGCTTTGGCAAGGCTTTATGGAAGAGCAGGCAGGAGAAGCCCTTGAGGATGTCTCAGAGCGGCTGAGCAGCCAGCAAGATTTTGCCCGCTTTGCGCGCCGCGTTATTTCCGACCTTGGCTATGGCGACCAGCTTGGCGAAGATCCGGACGCCCCCGACGATGAAAGCGACGAGAGCGACGAAGAGGCCCAGCAAGACGAAGACCAGCCCGACAGCACGGGGCAGGATGACTCTCAGGATGACGAGTCAGAAGCCAGCCCAGAGCAAAGTCAGGAAGAGACCCAAGACGCCTCAGAAGCGCAGGTCTCCATGGATGACATGGCCGATGAAGAGCTGGGCGATGAGGCCGATATGCCCGATGGGGAGGCCCCGCTTGAGCCCCCGCCCCCGCAGCCTGTCTCTGATGCCGATCCAAACTACCAGATTTATGACGAACAAAACGATGAGGAAATCCTCGCCGAAGAACTGGCCGAACCTGCCGAGCTGGAGCGCCTGCGCGCCTATCTTGACCAGCAGCTTGACCCGCTCAAAGGCGCGGTAAGCCGACTCGCCAACAAGCTACAACGCCGCCTTCAGGCCCAGCAGAACCGCTCGTGGTCATTTGATGAGGAAGAAGGTATTCTGGATGCAGGCCGCCTTGCACGCGTTGTCTCAAACCCGACAACACCGCTCAGCTTCAAAGTCGAGCAGGAAACAGAGTTCCGCGACACCGTCGTGACCCTTCTCATCGACAACTCGGGGTCCATGCGCGGCAGGCCAATCTCGATTGCAGCCATCTGTGCAGATGTTCTCGCGCGCACCCTAGAACGCTGCTCGGTCAAAGTCGAAATTCTGGGGTTCACAACCCGCGCTTGGAAAGGTGGGCTTGCCCGCGAAAAATGGCTTGCCGATGGCCGCCCTCAGCAGCCTGGCCGCCTCAACGACTTGCGCCACATCATCTACAAAGGTGCCGATACACCATGGCGCCGCTCACGCGACAACCTGGGTCTGATGATGAAAGAAGGCCTCTTGAAAGAAAACATCGACGGTGAAGCCCTCGAATGGGCGCACCGCCGCATGGCCCGCCGCCCTGAAGCACGCAAAATTCTGATGGTGATCTCAGATGGTGCGCCAGTTGATGACTCAACACTCTCGGTCAACCCTGCAAACTACTTGGAAAAGCACCTGCGCGATGTGATCGCAATGGTCGAAAAGAAGCGTCAGGTCGAACTTTTGGCGATTGGTATCGGCCACGACGTAACGCGCTATTACAACCGCGCTGTCACCATCACAGATGTAGAGCAACTGGCCGGCGCTATGACCGAGCAACTTGCAGCGCTGTTTGACAGTGATCCACGTGCACGCGCCCGCTTTCTGGGCATGAAGCGGGCGATGTAGCCGAAGTTTGAGCGCCCAAGAGGGCCAAACTGACGACGACGCGTGTGGTTTGCACTTGGGAAGAGGCCGCTCAGCCGCGAAGGTTGCGCGCAGTTCTGTTGCTTCAACAGATCCCTCTTTAATCACATAGAAAAGCGCCCTACCCTGTCAACAACACAGGGGGGAAACTATGTTCCAAAGCTTTGAAAACCGCGCCGATGCAAGCCAAGGTGCAGGCCGTCTTCTCGCGCTGCGAGAGCTGATGCAGAAAGAAGCTTTGTCAGGGTTTCTGGTGCCCCGCGCAGATGCCCACCAAGGCGAATACTGCGCCCCAAATGATGAACGGCTGGCTTGGCTCACAGGCTTTACAGGCTCTGCAGGCTTCTGCGCTGTTTTGGCAGAGGTGGCAGGCGTCTTCATTGATGGGCGCTACCGCACACAAGTCAAAGAGCAAGTTGATCTTGCGGTCTACACGCCAGTTCCATGGCCAGAAACACAGCTCAAAGAGTGGCTCGCACAAGCGCTGCCAGATGGTGGCGTGATCGGCTATGATGCTTGGCTTCACACCGCAAGCGAGATTGAGGAGCTGGAGACGGCGCTCGCGTCAAAAGGCTTCAGCTTCCGCGCCACAGCCAATCTGGTTGATAAGGTCTGGCCTGATCAGCCCGCGCCGCCTTTGGGCCCAATTACGCCCTACCCTGAGGCTCTGGCTGGCGAAAGCCATCAGGATAAACGCGCGCGCCTTGGCGCCGTCTTGCAGGCCGCAGGCCAGGCAGCCGCAGTCATCACCTTGCCGGACTCTATCGCGTGGCTTCTCAACATTCGCGGCTCAGATATCCCGCGCAACCCTGTGCCCCACAGCTTCGCGATTCTCTTTGCATCGGGCTCTGTTACGCTTTTTACCGCCCCCGAGAAACTCAGCGACGCGCTGCGCGCCCACTTAGGCAGCGATATCACGTTGCGCCCGCCTTCGGCCCTTTTGCCCACGTTGCATTCCTTGCAAGGTGAAGTGCGGATCGATGCCAAGACCGCTCCCGTAAAGCTTGCGCAAGAGCTGGCTGAAGGCACGGCCACTGTCGCATGGGCGGATGATCCTTGCATCCTACCAAAAGCCCGCAAGACGCAAGCCGAGATAGCCGGCACCCAAGAGGCCCACTTGCGCGACGCGGCTGCCGTTATCGAATTCCTCACCTGGTTTGATGCCCAACCAGCAGGCAGCATCACAGAAGTTGACGTTGTCACACAGCTCGAAAACGCGCGCCGCGCCACGGGTGAGCTGCGCGACATCAGCTTTGAAACCATTGCAGGCACAGGGCCGCATGGGGCGATCATGCACTATCGCGTGACTGAGGAGACCAACGCGCCTCTGCAAAATGGCCAGCTCATCGTATTGGATTCGGGCGGGCAATATATTGACGGGACCACCGATATCACCCGCACACTGCCCATAGGAGATGTGGGCGCTGTCGAAAAAGAAGCCTTCACTCGCGTGTTGCAAGGCATGATTGGCATTTCACGCCTGCGCTTTCCCAAAGGGCTCGCAGGACGCGATCTTGACGCGATAGCCCGCTATCCGCTCTGGCTTGCCGGACAAGACTTCAACCATGGTACAGGGCACGGTGTCGGCGTCTACCTCTGCGTACACGAGGGGCCACAGCGCCTGTCACGGGTGTCTCATGTGCCCCTTGAAGCAGGTATGATCCTGTCAAACGAGCCTGGCTACTACCGCGAAGGGGCCTTCGGCATCCGCTTGGAAAACCTTATTGTGGTCCAGCAGGCGCACGCGCTGGAGGGAGCTGATGCCCGTGAGATGTTTGAGTTTCTAACGCTCACATATGTGCCAATTGACCGTCGCCTGATCTGCGTGGAGATGCTCAGCATCGCAGAACGCGACTGGCTCAACAGCTACCACAAGGCCTGCTATACAAAAGTTGCTGGAAGGCTTTCGGAAAGTGCGAAGATGTGGTTAAGTGACGCCACCCAAGCAATCTGACATGATGCTGTAACAGTTTGCCGCCAAACACAGGCGCGCAGACACACTTGAAGGATATGGCCATGGCCCCCAAAATTACGATCACACCCGCCACAGGCACATGGGTCGTCCGCGCAGGCGGCGCCGTTTTGGGCGAAAGCAAGAACGCACTGGAACTTTCCGAAGGCGAGTATCCCGCAGTGATCTACTTTCCACGCGGCGATATCGCGACAGCCTTTCTCGACGATAGCACCCACAAAAGCCACTGCCCTCACAAGGGCGATGCAAGCTATTACTCGATCGTGACCAAATCAAAAACAATAGAAAACGCGGTTTGGAGCTATGAAGCCCCCAAAGAAGCCGTCGCAAAAATCAAAGGTTATCTGGCGTTTTACACGTCAGAAGATGTCGCTGTAGAGCGCGTCTGAGCTGGCCTAACTGTGTTCTTCGGCCGCGGTTGCCGCAAGAGCACGGTTGTAGGCTTTCAAAGCATCAACATGCATCAGCGCGCCCCAAAGCTCGGGCGGCGCATCTTCGCCTGACAGGCTGACCACTGGCAAAAAGCGTGCGCCTGTGCGTTCAAACAGGGGCATCGCGGTCTCAAGGGTAGCATTGCCATCAACGTAAACCCCTTGCTCGACAAGCTCCCAGAGATCGTCTTCAGGCGGGCAGCTGTCTTCATCGCGTTCGCGCATCAACTTGGCCACACGGAACATGGCAAGCAAGTAAGCCTGCGGCCCCGCTGCCAGATGCACATTGCGCCGCTCCAGCTGCGTGAGAAAGAAGGAACGGTCTACAAGCCGCGAGCCGAGCGCAGTCGACATGCTCACCGCCACCATCACGGCAATAGCTGTCTGCCAGTCTCCCGTAAGCTCAAACACAATCAATGTGGTCGATATCGGCGCACCCAGTACAGCTGCTGCCACAGCTCCCATACCGGCCAAGGCATAGAGCGCGCTCGTGCCCGACACATCCGGGAAAATACCCGTGGCAATCGTCCCAAAGGCAAGCCCTGTTAAAGCCCCGATCATCAAGGACGGTGAAAACACACCGCCCCCCATGCGCCCCGCCATTGTGACCACCACAGCAACAACCTTGATAACCGCAAAGACAACCGCTTCCCACATGAGCAGCTTGCCTGTCAGCGCGGCTGAAGTTGTTTCATACCCCACCCCGATAATATGCGGAAACATGAGCGCCAAAGCCCCCAGCATTGCCCCCGCAATCGCAGGGCGCAGCCAACGCGGAATACCGTATTTTTGTTGCACATGGCTTGCCAGATCTTCGCCCATGAAAACAGCGCGCATAAACAGCGCAGCAACGAGGCCACAAACAAGCCCGAGGATAAGAAAGGCAGGCAACTCGACATAAAACGCCAGAGCCGAGCTGACAGGCAGCGTAAATTCCGTCACATCGCCAAAAGCCAGACGGTTGATCACCGTACCAGCCACCGAGGCAATCACAATCGGCGCAAAGGCATGCACAGCAAAGTGCCGCAAGACCACCTCCAGCGCAAACAAAGCCCCCGCAATAGGCGCGTTGAACGAGGCCGACACCGCCGCTGCAACCGCACACCCGAGCAGATCGCGCCCTGTGATCCCGTCAGAGTGAAGCCTGTTTGACACCCAGGACGAAATAACAGCCGCCATATGCACAACTGGCCCCTCACGGCCCGATGAACCGCCTGTGCCCAAGGTGATCAGTGAGGCGAGGGCCGAAGCGACACCTTCGCGGCGCTCGACACGTCCATCCTTGAGCGCTGCACCCTCGATCACGTCGGCGACAGCGCGCACACGGCCATCTGGTGTGTAGTGATGGAGTATCTGTCCGACAATCAGCCCCCCGATCACGGGGATCAGCAGCACCCAAAACCAGTCAATCTCACGGGTAAGCCCATAAAGATGACCGACATGTGGCGTACCATAGGCCCAAGCCTGCAGCGCTTCGATGCCTTTGCGAAAGACAACAGCAGCCGCCCCCGCCGCAATCCCGATCACAAGCGCGATAAACCAGAACTGGACTTGGCTCGGCCCCCGCTCCCGCAGAACGCGCAGCGCCCGCGTCAGCTCTTCCGTCGCCGCACGTAGCTTTTGTCTGGCAAACTCAGTGGCCATATTCCACTTTCACCTCTATCTAGAGCATTTTAATAAAATATTAAGCTACTCCGCTTTCCCAAGCCTGCCCAAAGGCTTAACCTCACCCAATATGTGCAGCCAAGGGGCCATCATGAATATTACGCGCGCCATTCACAGGTTAACTTCATTACTAGGCGAAGGCATTACGGTCTCCAAGCCCGTTCTTGACGCCCACGGCCTTTCCGAAACATATTTTCCACTCACACCACCAGATGCTGTCGTCTTTCCGACCTCAACAGAACAAGTCTCCCAAATCGTGACAATCTGCGCCGAAGAGTGCTGCCCTGTCATTGGTTTTGGGGCCGGCACCTCTCTTGAAGGCCAAACCCAAGCGGTTCAGGGCGGCATCACGGTTGATTTCTCCAAAATGAAAGCCATCCGCCGCGTGGCGCAAGAGGATATGGTCGCAGTTGTTGAGGCGGGCATAACGCGCGAGGAGCTCAACGAAGAATTGCGCGCGACCGGCCTCTTCTTTCCTGTTGATCCGGGGGCAAATGCCTCTCTGGGCGGCATGGCCTCAACACGGGCCTCAGGCACAACAGCCGTGCGCTATGGCACCATGCGAGACAATGTCATCGGGCTTGAAGTCGTGCTCGCCGATGGCCGCATCGTACAGACAGGCACAGAAGCCCGCAAAAGCGCTGCTGGCTACGATCTTACAGGCCTCTTTGTCGGGGCTGAAGGCACGCTCGGCCTGATCACCGCGCTGACATTGCGCCTCAGAGGCCAGCCTGAAGCCATCACTGCCGCCATTTGCGCCTTTCCCAGCGTGGACAACGCCGTGGCTTGCGTCACAGATGCCATTCAAATGGACCTCTCCATGGCGCGGATCGAGATTGTCGATACAGCCACAGTCGCTGTGTTCAACAGCGTCGCAGGTGCAACCATGCCCGAGACACCGCATATCCTGCTTGAGTTCCACGGCACTGAAAGCAGCGTCAAAGAAATGGCGCAGGTCTTTGGAGAGATCGCCGCTGATCATGGCGGCATGGGATTTGACTGGGCCTCCCGCCCCGAAGAGCGCGCCGCCCTCTGGCGCATGCGCCATCATGCCTATTGGTCGATTCTTCAGTCGCGCCCGGGCGCAACCGCCCTCGTCACAGATGTCTGTGTGCCCATATCACGCCTTGCCGAAGCGGTCTCCGCCGCCCAAGACGATATCGCAGCCTCAGGCCTCTTTGGCCCGATCCTTGGCCATGTGGGCGATGGCAATTTTCACGCCATTCTCATGTTTGATCCCGCCAAACCTGACGAGCTGGCAGCAGCCAAAGCCGCGTCTGAACGGATGGTATCACGCGCGCTTGATATGGGTGGCACAGCGACAGGCGAACATGGAATCGGGATTGGCAAGCTCCACTATATGGAGCGCGAACATGGCGCAGGCTGGAGCCTGATGGGGGATATAAAGCACGCGCTTGACCCGCAGGGCATCATGAACCCTGGCAAACTTATTGCGCAAAAAGAAGCCGTTACAGCAGTGCTCTAGCCGCTGCACGCGCCTCTTCGGTGATGCTGTCACCCGAGATCATCCGCGCAACTTCGTCCACACGTGCCGCCTCGCCCAGCGGCTTCACTGTTGAAAGCGTCTGACCGTCTTTCACGTTTTTCTCAACGCGCCAGTGGTGTTGTCCAAGGGCAGCCACCTGAGGTGAGTGCGTGACAACAAGAACCTGCCCGCCCTCCCCCAATGCCCGCAAACGGCGGCCAACAGCATCGGCGGTAGCCCCACCAACGCCGCGGTCAATCTCGTCAAAAATCATTGTCACATCACTTGCGCCGCCCGTCAGGCAAACTTTCAATGCGAGCAAAAAGCGGCTGAGTTCGCCGCCCGAGGCGATCTTGGCCAGCGGCCCCGAAGGCGCACCAGGGTTGGTGGCCACAACAAAGCTCACAGCGTCCATCCCCTCAGGCCCAGCCTCGCCCGTGCTCACCTGTGTGGTGAAAACAGCCCGCTCCATTTTGAGCGGGGCAAGCTCGGCCATCACCGCCTTATCAAGCTTCAGAGCCGCCTTGCGCCGCGCTTCGCTAAGCGCTTCGGCAGCAGCCACATAGGCCGCATCTGCCTTGGCATTGGCCGCTTCAAGAGCCCCAAGTTCAGCATCGCTTGCGTCGACCGCCTCAAGCTTTGCGCGCAGCTCTTCCGTGTGTGCCGCAAGTTCGTCTGGCAACACCTCATACTTTCGGGCCAGTCCACGAATGGCAAAAAGGCGCTCTTCACAGGCCTCAAGATCATGCGGGCTGAACTCAAGTGCACGCAACGTCTCTTCGACACCATCTGCGGCAAGCGCCAGCTCATTCAGGCCACGCTCAAGAGCTTCGACAGCTTCGGTGAGCATATCACCCGCCTCACCACCCACACTGTCAAGCCAGCGTAGCGCCTGCCCGGCAGTGTCTTCCGCGCCCTTGTCGTCGCGCAGTCCACTCAGCGCACGCTGAATATCGCTGCGCACTTTCTCAGCGGCCTGCATTTGGCGGCGTTGACGGTCAAGACCCTCATCTTCGCCTGCCACAGGCGCAAGCGTGTCCAGCTCAGCCACCGCATGGCGCAGGAATTCTTCTTCTTCGCGCAGAGCCGCAATCGCGGCTTTGGCTGCCTTCAGCTCCTTGGCAGCCGCCGCTTTCGCGCGCCAGAGGCCACGCAAGCGAACCAACTTAGGGGCAAGCCCCGCGAAATCATCCAGAAGCATGCGGTGACCCTTTGGGTCCAACAGGCCTCTGTCATCGTTTTGCCCATGCAGCTCTACCAGATGTTCCGAGAGCGCGCGCAGCACATCCCCCGAACAGCGCCTGTCATTAACCCACGCAGTTTTGCGCCCGTCAGCTGTATTGATACGGCGCAAAATCAGCTCGCTCGACTGCGGAATACCGGCCTCTTCCAAAACGGCAAACGCCTTGTGGCCCGCAGGCAAATCAAACACAGCCGTCACTTCGCCCTGTGCCGCGCCCGCGCGCACAAGCTCTGCCCGCCCGCGCCAACCAAGCACAAAGCCAAGTGAGTCGAGCAAGATAGACTTGCCAGCCCCGGTCTCGCCTGTGAGCACGTTGAGCCCCGCTTCAAAGCCGAGCTCAAGATGGTCAATCAGCAGGATGTCGCGAATGTCTAGCGCACGCAGCATGGGTTTGCTTTCTGGTCAATGACGGCCCAAGGAAGGCCCTATCACAACCAATCGCCTTTGATAGTCTGGCGGTAGGCTGACGCCAGCCAGTTGCCTTTAAAGAACTTCGGCTCAAGCCCCGCACCCGAGAGCAAGGCAAAGCTGTCTTCGTACCATTCGGATCCACGGAAATTGTGCCCCAAAACGGCGGCAGCCGTCTGCGCCTCTTTGGTCAAACCCAGCGAGAGATAGGATTCAACCAAACGGTGCAACGCTTCTGGCGTATGTGTCGTCGTCTGAAAATCTTCAACAACCACACGGAATCGGTTGATAGCCGCGGTGAAACGGTCTCGCTTCAGATAGTAGCGACCGATCTCCATTTCCTTGCCTGCCAGATGGTCAAAGGCGAGATCGAATTTCAGCACAGACGAGCGCGCATATTCGCTATCAGGATAGCGCTCGATCACTTCACGCAAGGATTGTAGCGCCTGAAATGTCAGCCCTTGGTCACGGCCCACATCATCAATCTGGTCATAATAGCTCAAAGCCAGAAGATACTGCGCATAGGCTGCATCTTCATCGGTTGGATAGAAGTCGATATAGCGCTGCGCTGAGGCACGCGAATTTTCATAATCTTTTTCGCGGTGAAACGCATAGGCTTGCATAATCACAGCGCGTTTGGCCCAGCTGGAATAGGGGTAAAGGCGTTCAACCTCGCCAAAATACTTGGCGCCATCCTCAAAGCGGCGGCGGTTCACTTCAAACTCTGCCCGCTCAAAGATCTGCTCCGCAGTATAGGTCTCCAAAGGAACCTCGCCCCGCGCGATCTTACCCTGCTGCCCACAGCCTGCAATCGAAAGGCATAGCAGTGTGAAACCGAAAATTCTCGTCAGAGAAAGCCCGCTCTTCATGCTCGTAATCCCACCTTCGTCTTATACAGGGCAGAGTGCCACCAACGCCTCTGTCCTAACATAGAAAATTCCGAGGCAAAACGCCTTAATGCGCCTTTTGGCTCGCAACGCAGAGACCTGCGTCGCAAAATATTTCCAAAGCTGCCGTGAAAGTAAAGCGCGGCTTATGCCACTTGTGGCATTTCGCCCAAATGCACCCCTGCGCCCGGCAGCCGCGCCGCCTGTTCTGCTGTGCAGCGCACAAAACAGAATGCGCCTTCAGTCTCAAAAAGCTTACGCAGCAAGGCGTTGGTCATGGCGTGGCCCGCACGTGAGCCTGTATAAACACCCAAAATAGGCGCACCCGCCAGAGCCAGATCACCCAGAGCATCCAGCATCTTGTGGCGCACAGCTTCATCCGCATGGCGCAATCCACCAGGGCTGAGCACATTTGCGCCCTCAACGACGACAGCGTTTTCAAGCGTACCACCAAGCGCGAGCCCCTGCTCGTGCATCGCATCAACATCCGACTGGCGGCAGAATGTGCGGCTGTCACACAACTCACGCACAAACGAGCCGTTGGCCATGTTCAACGCTTTGTGCTGGCGTCCAATCGCCTCATCTTCAAAATCAATAGAGAAATCGATCTGCATCTCATCAGCCGGGCTCAAACGCGCCCAAGCCTCGCCGCGGCTCACCTCGACATCGCGCAGAATACGCACAGCCCAGACAGGCTGCTCCAAGCTCTGCAAGCCAACTTCCAGGAACCGCTTTCACAAAAGGTGCCGCACTGCCATCCAGAATAGGCACTTCAGGCCCGTCAAGCTCCAGCAGCGCGTTGAATATCCCGCACCCGGCAAGAGCCGCCATCACATGTTCGATCGTCGAAACAGAAACGCCGCTTGAATTGACAACTTTGGTGCACAAAGGCCCCTGCTCGACCGCATCCCAGCTGGCAGGCACAGTCGTATCGCCCAAGGCAATGTCTGTCCGTCGAAACTTTACACCGTGGCCCGCAGGTGCGGGACGCACAGTAAGAGACGCAGGTTTGCCCGAGTGGAGCCCAACGCCTTCAAAGTTGACTGTCTGTTTTAGAGTTCGCTGCACGGATGCCGCCCTAGTTGCCTCAAGTTTGCCTAAATTAAGCTTTGGCGCACCAAGGCTCAATTCACTCTTTGCAACCGCCTGTAACATCATCTGTTACAATCGGCGAAACCACGCTACCCAAACGACAAATCTCTGATAAATAACAAAAAAGCCGCCCACTTAGGGGCGGCTTTTAGTGAAGTCTTGGCCCTGCTTAGTTCGCTTGGCGGCGCAAAAATGCAGGAATTTCGATGCGCTCTTGGTCTGCATCTGGCTGTTGCTTCGGCTGGGCACTGCTGCCCACCTGAGGCTGAACGCGCGGCGCAGGGGCCGCTGGGCGCGCAGCCGCTTCTGCCGGGCGAGCGCCTTGCTCATGGCCTGTCATACGGTTGATCAAAGAGTTGATCCCGCCAAAGCGTGGCTTTTCTTCAGCCTGTGATGGTTCTGCTTGAGGTGCTGGGCGGTTGTTGTGAACCGCCTGACGCAAACGCGCCATGGCCTCAGGAGAAGGTGTGCCTGGCGCAGGGGCGCGCGGCGCAACAAACTCTTCTGGCGCAGCATCAATAGTGGCTTCGCGGCGGGCTTGTGGCTGGTAGGCAGGGGGCGGAAGCTCGTCGTCCGCCGCAGATGTGGCGGGTTGGAACGTCTCACGCTGTGGCTCAAACAAGGTTTCGACCTGCTCTTCAGCGGCCGCCTGCTCAACCGCTTGCGCGCTTGTGAACAAAGACGGCTCTTCTTGAGGCTCGGGAGCAACTGTGGCTGCCGCAGCGGTGAAAGCCACTGCTGGCGCTTCAGCTTGCACCTCTTCTTCCGCAGCCACTTTCTGGCGCAGCGGCTCGGCAAGCGAACGGCGGGGCACAGGAAGCTCGCTGTGAACGTCAACAGCATCAATACCCGTTGCAACAACGCTCACGCGCATTGCGCCTTCCATTGATGTATCTAGCGTCGAACCAACGATGATGTTGGCCTCTGGGTCAACTTCTTCACGAATGCGGTTGGCCGCTTCGTCAAGTTCAAACAATGTCAGATCATGGCCACCGGTGATGTTGATGAGAACACCGCGCGCGCCGCGCAGGCTGATCTCGTCAAGGAGCGGGTTGGCAATGGCTTTTTCCGAGGCTTGCGTTGCGCGGTCTTCGCCAGTCGCTTCGCCTGTGCCCATCATCGCCTTGCCCATTTCGTCCATTACGGCGCGAACATCGGCAAAGTCGAGGTTGATCAGGCCGGGGCGTACCATCAGATCGGTGACGCCTTTAACACCTTGATACAGAACGTCATCAGCCATGCTGAAGGCATCTGTGAAAGTTGTTTTCTCATTGGCGAGGCGGAACAAGTTCTGGTTTGGAATGATGATGAGCGTATCAACAACCTTTTGCAGCGCTTCCACGCCATCTTCGGCCTGACGCATACGCTTTGCGCCTTCAAACTGGAACGGCTTTGTCACAACACCAACAGTCAAAACACCAAGCTCGCGTGCGGCTTGTGCAATGATTGGGGCCGCGCCTGTGCCTGTGCCACCACCCATGCCTGCTGTGATGAAGCACATGTGTGCGCCAGCGAGGTGGTCAACAATCTGTTCAATGCTTTCTTCAGCGGCAGCCGCGCCGATAGAGGCTTTCGCCCCCGCGCCAAGACCCTCTGTTACCTTCACGCCCAGCTGAACCTTGCTTGGCGACTTGCTCTGCTGCAAGGCCTGCGCGTCGGTGTTGGCAACCACGAAATCGACGCCTTCCAGCTCTTTTTCGATCATGTTGTTAACAGCGTTACCGCCAGCGCCGCCGACACCGAATACGGTGATGCGTGGCTTGAGGTCTTCCTGTCCGGGCATTGTGAGGTTGAGTGTCATATATCTGTCCGCCTGATGTCTTTAGCCGCTTTCGCGGGTGCAATTTCTGCCTGTTCCGCCCCATTTCTACAGCGCCTTTGCCGTATCGTCACGTAAAAAACGGCAAATTCCCACAAAATATGGCTTAAATATGTTTCCCATCCGCGAGATTTCGCCGAAAACGCCAAATCTTGCGGAAGTCCGCGCCACAGACACTACGCGAACGAAAATACACACCTCACCAGAGGCATGCACGTCGATTTCAGTTTTGTTGGGCCCTGCTCGGCCATCCCGCTTCTTTTTTTGCGAGTGTTTTTAAAAGATTATCATAAGTTTGTCGCGCTTTCCAGCACTACTGTCTCATGCGGCGAGGCTTTCTGATGTGATCGTTCTGATTTGCGCTTTTGGGCGGCGGCTGTGGCCCCCTGCATGGGTGCAAATGCCGGCTCTGGCTTGCTATCTCAACAGCAGGTCAGCGCGTGCCGGCCACTTAATTTGAGGAACATCACATGAAGAAACTTCTGACATGGGCCATTGCTCTGGCCGTCACGCTTGGCAGCTTTGCCATCACAGCATCCGACGCACAGGCCAATGAACGCTACGCCAAACAAAAAGTTGTCTACCACATCAACTACGATGGTGGGGCCGATGACAAAAGTACCGCGGCGCTATGCGCAACATTCAGAACCACATCAACGCGGTGGGCGCGGAGAATATGGACATCAAAGTCGTTCTGCACGGCAACGGCCTCGGTCTCCTGTCCCAAGCCAAAGCCAANGAGGCCCTGCGCGGTCAGGTGCTCGAGCTGAAAGGCCAGAATGTCGCCGTCCACGTCTGCAACAACACGCTGAACGGCCGCAANATCTCGTATGAAAATGATCTCTTTGATGTCTTTGAAGAAGATATCGTGCCAAGCGGTGTGGCCGAGCTCTCACACCTTCAGATGCAAGGTTACACCTATATCAAGCCTTGATCTGCACTCATAAACCAACAAGGGCCGCTCTTTTTGGGCCGGCTTTTTATATCCCCCTCCTCAATTCCGTATTTGCCTCTTGCCGCCTCCCGCACCTATAGTCTGTGAGGGGAGAGAGATATGCGCAAAGTAATCGCAGCAGCCATTGGCTTGGCTTTGAGCTTTGCGCACCCAATTGACGCGCAATCCACAGACAAGCTCGCCCGCATCGGGGTGCTGGCCTATTTGGGCTATGAAGACACCCTCGCGCGGTGGCACGGTCTCAAGACCTATCTTGACGCCTCCCTGCCTGACTATTCTGTCGAGATCGTGCCCGTCACGCTCGCGTCCGCATCCAGCCAGATTGCATCTGGCCAGCTCGATTTCATCCTCACCAATCCTGGCCACTTTGTTGACCTCAGCGAAAAGCACGTGATGAGCGTGATCGCCTCACGCGATGTGCAGCGAAGCGACGGAAGCTTTTCCAATTCCTTCGGAAGCCTGATTTTTGCGCGCGCCGATGCTGACATCACCGCCCTCAGCGATGCCGCTGGCAAGCGGGTGGCTGCCGTGAGCAAAAATGCCTTTGGCGGCTTTCAGCTGGCATGGCTTGAATTTGAAAGCGCAGGTCTCAATCTGTTCACCGACACAGAAGAACTCGTCTTTGTCGGCTTTCCCATGGACTCTGTGGTGGCCCACGTGGCCAGTGGCCGCGCCGATATCGGCATTGTGCGCAGCGGCCTCATGGAGCGGATGATCGCCGATGGCCACTACAGCGCCAGTGACTTCACCTACCTCAACGCACACGCAACCTATGATCACCCTGATCGTATCAGCACACGCCTCTACCCCGAATGGCCCTTCGCCGCACTGGCCCAGACAGATGCCGCCCTGCGCGACAGTGTTGCCCTTGCACTGCTCAGCGCCAAACAAACCGCCCTCTCAAACCAGCTCCGCATGCGTTACTTCTGGTCGGCACCCCTGCCCTACCAGCCAGTAGAAGAGCTGACACATGCCTACGCTGCGCGCACCGAGGCTCTGGGTACATTTGCAAAGCTCTTGCGCAACTGGCCTCTCGTGCTTGGCACGGTTATCGCGCCGCTTGCCGCGCTTTTAATCTTGCTGCGCCGCCGCCGACCAACGGCCGCGCCCCTCGTCGGCACAGCCACACCTCGGCCTGACCTCACAAAACGCGAACAAGAAATATTGTCACTCATTGCCGATGGATTTTCCTCAAAAGAAATCGCGCGCCAACTTGGGATAAGCCCCAAGACAGTCGAGTTCCACCGCGCCAACCTCCTCAAAAAGTTTGAGGCCCGCTCCTCCAGCCAACTTGTCGCCTTGGCCAGCGATACGGCGCAAATGGCCCAAACCTAGGCATCGCCCTAGCCCCAAAACCCGTGGTTCCCCCAGCTGCGCGCAAAGCCGCCTCGTGCCAAATTTGGGGCAGGCTGTGCGCAACAGCCAAACCAAGAGGGAGACTACAATGAAAAAAATTATGACCGTCGCCATGACACTTGCAATCGCGCTTGTCGTCACAAGCTTTGCCTCCGTGGCAGAGGCCTCCGAACGCTACGCCAAACAAAAAGTTGTCTACCACATCAACTACGATGGTGGGGCCGATGACAAGAAATACCGCGGCGCCATGCGCAACATCCAGAACCACATCAACGCGGTAGGCGCCGACAATATGGACATCAAAGTTGTTCTGCACGGCAACGGCCTCGGCCTTCTGTCCCAAGCCAAAGCCAACGAGGCCCTGCGCGGTCAGGTGCTCGAGCTGAAAGGCCAGAATGTCGCCGTCCACGTCTGCAACAACACGCTGAACGGCCGCAATATCTCGTATGAAAATGATCTCTTTGACGTCTTTGAAGAAGATATCGTGCCAAGCGGTGTGGCCGAGCTTTCACACCTTCAGATGCAAGGTTACACCTACATCAAACCCTAAGGGTAACCACTCAAAGTCAAAGGCCGCTCTTTTGGGAGCGGCCTTTTTTATGTCTTACCAATTGTCACGGAACCAGCGCATCACCCGCTTGAGGCTGCGCGCGGGGTAGCGGTCGACCGGCAACTCAAAGTCCCACCACTCATCTTGCGGATGGGCCGCAAAAAGCGAAAGCCCAACAGCGCTGGCAAAGCCCGGACCGGTGGCCGCCTGTGGCAGGCCCTGAACACGCAAAGGTCGCCCAAGGCGCACTTGCTGCCCAAGGATACGGCTCGCAAGCCCATCAAGCCCGGGGATCTGGCTCGCGCCGCCCGTCAGCACAATCTGCTGGCTTGGCAAATGGTCAAAGCCTGCAGCATCAAGCTTGGCGCGCACCTCTTCCAGAATCTCTTCAACACGCGGACGCATAATCCCGATCAGCTCGGTGCGGCTGACAGCGCGGCGGTCATGCTCCCAGTCGCCCGTGTCGCCGCCGATGTCGATCATCTCGCGATCATCCACACCCGTCGCGACAACACCGCCGTAAAAGGTCTTGATACGTTCGGCCATATTCATCGGCACTTGCAGACCCATAGAAATATCGCCCGTGACATGGTCGCCGCCCAGGCGCACCGCATCAGCAAAAATCATGTGCTTTTTCATGAAGATCGACACGCTGGTTGTCCCGCCCCCCATGTCGATACAGGCGGCGCCCAGCTCTTGCTCGTCTTCCACAAGAGCAGCATAGCCAGCGGCATAGGCCGATGAGTAGATACCCGCCAGCTCAAGGTCACAACGGCGCACACAATGCACGATATTCTGAACAACCGTGCCATCGACAGACAAAAGATGCATGTCGGTGGCCAGCTGCGCGCCCATTTGCCCGCGCGGATCAGACAGGCCTGAGCGATGATCCAAAGCAAAGTTCACAGGCTGCGCATGGAGCACTTCGCGCCCCGCACCGATGTCTGGCACATCACAAGAGCTCAGCACACGGCTGACGTCTTCTTCGGTCACGACATGGCCTTCAATCCCCACTTCACCAACCAGCCCGTAAGAGCGCGGATCGCCGCCCGCAAAACAGGTGATGACATGATCAACGCGAATATTGGCCATCTTCTGGGCCGCCTGAACAGCGGTGCGAATGGCGCGCTCGGTCTCGGCCATCGTGTCGATTTCGCCAAAGCGCACCCCGCGCGACCGCGTTGTTGCGGCCCCAATCACACGGAAGCCCGCCTGCCCGGCCATCGCGCCCATGCTGCTGCTTTCCATCAAAGAGTCGCTGCCGTCAAAGCGCAAAACGAGGCAGGCAATCTTGGAGCTGCCCACATCCAGAATGGCAATCACGCCCCGCTGCATGGCGGCGCGGCGCATATTGCGCATGGCCCGCTGGGATTCGTAGATCTCGATCATTCTTCTTCTTTCCCCACTTCGCTCGCGCGCACTTTCCAGCGCGTACGCGTCGCCTCATCACTCATTCTTATTGTTGGCCGATGTGCCAAGCGCACATCAACAATCGCAACGTCGCGCGCCAAAAGGTCACGCGCTGTGTTCAATGCCAGAACCCGTTGCAAAGCCTGAACAGGCCGATCTTCTGGCAACATAATGCGCTGGTCACGGTCGAGCACCACATCCCAACGGCGCTCACCGATCCGCGCAAGCCCACGCAAACGCTCTTGAAGCGGACCAGCCGCCGCAAGCACCTGCATCGCTTCCGCAAGGTTCTGCGTCACGCCTTCGCCCGCAATAAGCGGCAGGTCCGGGCGGTCGGAGCGGCTCTCAAGAGCGCGAAATGCAACGCCCTCGGCATCAATAAGCTCAAGCCCCTCGTAGCTGCGCCAAACCGCGATAGGCTGACGCTCTTCCACTTCAATCTGCAAAATCCCGCCTGATTTGATCTTCACACGTGCCGCTTTCACAGCCTGCAAACCAGCCACATCGCTGCGGATCGTTTCAAGATCGATATCAAACGACGACAGCGGAAAATCAATCGGAACAATCTCGCGAATGTCTTCTGCCACCTCTTCAGAGGCCCCGTCCACGGCCATCAACTTGACCATGAATTCAGGACGGTTCTCTATCTGCGCGCGCAGATCCGCCAAGGCGAGGTTGAAGTTGTCGCGGCGCGCATCATTGGCAAAATAAATCAGCCCCACCATCAGCGCGAGACCGAAGGGAACCCCCACCCGCAGCACCTGACGAAACAAAGGCGTCAGCATCAATCGGTTGTAGCGGTAGTTCCAGCGGCTCGGCGCCGGGTCTGAGCGCAATGTGCTGCGCAATGGTTTCATCTCCCGCATGAGGCATCCTCCACCATCCATGCGCAAAGCGCACCAAAGCTCATACCTGTTGCAACAGCCTGTTCAGGGCTCAGCGATGTGGGCGTCATACCAGGCTGGGTGTTTGTCTCCAAAAGCACAAGCCCCTCTTTGCCACGCGCTTCATCCCAGCGGTAATCTGTGCGGCTCACACCCTTGCAGCCAAGCGCCTTGTGCGCCGTGACAGCATACTTCATGCAAAGCTCGAATATTTCCTGCGGAATATCGGCAGGGCAGATGTGGCTTGAGCCGCCCTCTGTGTATTTCGCATCATAATCATACCAGCCCTCGGTCACGATCTCCGTAACAGTCAGGGCCGTCTCCCCCATCACAGTTGTCGTCAGCTCGCGTCCGGCGGCATAAGCCTCAACCATAACTGTCTCGGGCATATCGTCACTGAGCTGGGGTGGGCCGTTGGCGGCTTCCTGCACAATATAGACCCCCACAGAGGAGCCCTCGTTGAAAGGCTTCACCACATAGGGCGGCGTCATCATGTGCTGCGCTGATACATCGGCCTTTGAGGCCAGAAGCGAAGGCACAACAGGCAATCCATGGGCGCGATAAACATCTTTGGTGCGCTCTTTGTCCATCGCCAGGGCAGAGGCCAGAACACCGGAGTGCGTGTACGGAATGTGCATCCATTCCAGAATGCCCTGCACGCAGCCATCTTCGCCCCAACGGCCATGCAACGCATTGAAAACAACATCAGGGGCCAGCACGCGCAAACGCTCGGCCAGATCCTGCCCAGCGTCCAACTCCGTTACATCATACCCTTCTGCGCGCAATGCTTTGGCACATTCTCGGCCCGACACGAGAGACACCTCGCGCTCCGCCGATGGTCCGCCCATCAACACTGTCACTTTGGGGGTTGTCCTGCCCGACATACCCGATCCGCCTAAAATTGGGGCCTTTTGCGGCCCTCGTTGCTATTTTTCGTCTGTTTTCGTGTCGTAATTTAGTGCCTGACTCACGGGGTCGGTTCACCGACCCTCATAATTTCCCACTCTAGCGTGATCCCACTGTTTTCGTAAACCTTTTTTCGCACCTCTTCGCCCAAACTCTCAAGATCAGCCGCCGTAGCGCCCCCTGCATTGATCATGAAATTGGAGTGCATCTCGCTCATTTGCGCCCCACCGAGGCGCGCGCCGCGCAGCCCCGCGTCGTCAATCACCTTCCACGCCTTCAGCTCATGCGTATCATCCGCCTGCCCTGTCGAGCTAAAGCCGGCGGGGTTTCGAAAGGTGCTGCCCGCACTGCGCTCTTTGGTGGGCTGCGTGGCGTCTCGCTTGGCAAGCTGCTCTTCCATGCGCGCATGCAGCACTTCCGGCACACCGCTTGGCCCTTCCAATGTGGCCTCAACCAAAACCCAGCCCTCAGGCAGCGCGCTCTGGCGGTAGGCAAATTCGAGGTCGTCGCCCGTAAGCGTGACGAGTTCACCCGCCCGCGTCACGGCTTTTGCCTCAACAAAAACATCCGCGGTATAGCTGCCGTAGCAGCCCGCATTCATCTTGACCGCGCCACCAATCGCGCCGGGGATCGTGCGCAAAAACGTCAGGTCAATGCCTGCATCTGCGGCTTTGCGCGCCACATGTGCATCCAGCGCCGCAACACCTGCGCGCACGCGGTTGCCCTCGATCTCGATGTGGTTAAAGCCACGGCCCATCTTCACAACAACCGCCCGCAAACCCCCGTCACGCACAATCAGGTTGGAGCCAACACCCATAGGAAAAACGGCCACGTCAGTATCAAGAGCGGCCAGAAAACCCGCCAGATCATTCACATCTGCGGGCATAAACAGCCAGTCAGCAGGCCCGCCAACACGCAGCCACGTGAGGTCGCTCAAAAGCTTGCCTTGGCTCAACTTGCCCCGCACCTCTGGCATCATGTTCTTCACCCCGACTTGCGCGCGCCACGCATCCAGCGCATCAAATAAACCAACGGCCAGCGCAACATGCTCATAGCCGCCGCCAAAACCAAAAGGCCAACCCACGGCCCGTTCTCAAAGGTCACATAACCCAAAAGCGGAATACCAACGCCGATCAGCACATAGGCCGCACGCCAGTAGTTGTCGCGGCTTGGCAACATGGCCACAAGGTTGGCGACAGCGGCCCAAAGGCAGGCAAGCGTCAAAGAGAGTGTCATCGGGCCGCCTCCAAAAGTGCAGGCAAGCTATTGGCCCAGGTGCTGATCGTCCCCGCGCCAAGGCAGACAACCATATCGCCCTCTTTGGCCTCGGCCAGAACAAGCGCAACCAGCGCCGCTTCGTCGGGCACAGCTTGTGCGTTGCGGTGACCATGCGCAATCAGCCCCTTGATCAGATCATCACGGCTCGCGCCCTCTATCGGCGCTTCACCAGCGGCATAGACATCGGCGATGCCCACAACGTCTGCCTCGTTAAAACAGGCGCAGAATTCTGCAAAATGGTGGTGCAGTCGCGTGTAGCGGTGCGGTTGGTGCACAGCGATCACGCGCCCGTCACAGGCCTGACGCGCGGCCTTGAGCACAGCCGCAATCTCGGTGGGGTGGTGGCCATAGTCATCAATGATGGTGACACCGTTCACCACACCAACCCGCGTAAAGCGGCGGTTTACCCCGCCAAAGGCGGCCAGCGCCTCGCGGATTTCATCGCGCTTCATGCCCAAGTGCCGCGCCACAGCGACAGCGCTCAAAGCGTTGGACACATTGTGATCGCCCGGCATCGGCAGGGTACAGCCGTCAATCCGCGTGCCCTCGGCCTGCAAAACAATATCAAAACACGCCACACCCGCCTTATAGGTCAGGTTTACCGCCCGCACATCGGCCTGCGCGTTAAAGCCATAGGTCGTGACACGGCGGTCGGTGAGCTTGCCGACAAGCTCCTGCACATCGCTGTCATCGGTGCAGCACACGGCAAGGCCGTAAAACGGAATGTTGGAGACAAACTCGTAAAACCCTTTGTGCAGGTTCTCCTCTGTGCCCCAGTGCTCCATATGCTCAGGGTCGATATTGGTCACAATCGCGATTGTGGCTGGCAGGCGGTTGAATGTGCCGTCGCTCTCGTCGGCCTCCACAACCATCCACTCTCCATCGCCCGAACGCGCATTGGAGCCATAGGCGTGAATGATCCCGCCATTGACAACAGTCGGGTCAAACTTGCCATGGTCCAACAGCGCCGCAACCATCGTGGTGGTGGTTGTCTTGCCATGTGTGCCCGCCACCGCGATGTTTGATTTCAGGCGCATCAGCTCGGCCAGCATCTCGGCACGGCGCACAACAGGCAGCCCTTTCAGGCGGGCCTCATCAAGCTCCGGATTGCCCGGCTTGATCGCCGATGAAATGACAACAACCTCGGCATCCGCAAGGTTTTCCGCGCGCTGCCCCTCAAAGATCAACGCGCCCATATCTGCCAGACGGTCGGTGATCTTGGAGCGCTTCAAATCGCTGCCTTGCACCGTGTATCCGTGGTTCAACAGAACCTCGGCAATCCCCGACATCCCGATCCCGCCAATACCGACAAAATGAATCGGCCCGACATCACCGGGCAGCTTGGTTGCGGCTGCTGCACTCATATCACTTACCTTTCTGCGCCAGTTCTTCGACCAGCTTCTGTAACTCTTCTGCGGCTTCCGGCTTTGACACCGAGAGCGCCGCTTGTGACATCATGAGCGCACCTTCCTGTGTGTCCATGACGCTCAAAATCTGTTCGCTCAAGGCTTCTGCCGTCAGCTTGCTCTCGGGGATCACAATCGCCCCACCCGCCTCGGCCAGCCCACGCGCGTTCGCGCTTTGGTGGTCGCCCGCTGCCGCCGCAAACGGGATCAGGATCGCGGGGCGCCCGATCACGCTGATGTCGGCCACACTGGAGGCGCCCGAGCGCGAAATCACGAGCTGCGCCTCACTCATGCGCGCAGGTACATCCTGAAAGAACGGCTCCACCTCGGCAGGAATGCCGTGATCTGCATAATATTGCGCCACGCGCGCGCCATCTTCGTCTCGGGCCTGATGGGCCACGCGCAAATGCTCCAGCAATGCTTCAGGCAGCAAGGCAATCGCCTTGGGCACAATATCACTCAGGATTTTTGCCCCTTGAGAGCCACCAATCACCAAAACAGACATGGGGTAAGGCCCGGGCGCAATATAGCCCGCCCCCGCGCGCTCAAGCACAGAGCCGCGCACAGGGTTGCCCGTGTGAATGCCGTCCACACCGTCAGGCAGGTTTGTCGGCCATGTGCCGCAGGCCACCACATCAACCCGCTTGCAGAAAATCTGGTTCACACGGCCCAAAACACCATTTTGCTCATGGATCATCCGCGGGTGGCGCAAAAGCCATGCCGCGCCCATGGCTGGAATAGTCGGATAGCCCCCAAAGCCGACAACCACATCAGGCTTGTCGCGCAGCATCTTGAAGCTGGCACGCAGAACACCGCCCAGAATGCGGAACGGAACCGCCAGCTTGGCCGCCGCCCCACCGCGTGCAAATGTGGCACTGCCCACCTGCTCGATCTCGACCGAATGGGGAAACCCGCCCGTATAGCGCGCACCGCGCGCATCGGTGCTCAGCTTCACACGCCAGCCTGCGCGCAGCATCCGCTCCGCAAGGGCCTGCGCCGGAAACATATGTCCGCCCGTGCCCCCTGCAGCAATAATTAGCAGCGGCTTTTTCTCACTCATCTCTTCTGACCTCTGAAGATATCTTCGATCTCCCCTTGCGGCCTTGAGCGTGTAAATGCAAGCAACATGCCCACCGCAATCCCCCCCGCAATCAGAGAAGAGCCCCCATAGCTCACAAACGGCAATGTCATGCCTTTTGCTGGCAAGAGCCGCACGGCAACACCAAGGTTGATCATGGCCTGAACCCCGAAGATCGCAGCCAGACCCGTGCCCGCAAGGCGCACAAAAGGGTCCCGCTCGCGGATCAACCGCATCATGGAGCGCACAACGATAATCGCATAAAGCGCAATAATGCACAGAACGAGCACCAGCCCGTATTCTTCAGCCGCGACCGCAATGATAAAATCAGTATGCGCATCAGGCAGGCTCCACTTCACCTGCCCCTCGCCCACGCCAACGCCAAAAAAACCGCCTTCACGGATCGCGTTTGTGGCATAGCCAAGCTGCGTGCGCGGGTCGACCTCAGGGTTGAGAAATCCGTCAATACGGCGCGCAAAGTGCTCCGAGGCGTTGTAGGCAAACATACCCGCCAAAGCCACGCCCCCGCCAAGCCCGACAAGCAGCGCTATCGGCGCACCGGCAATAAAATACATCACGCCCCAGCCAAAAAGCAAAAGCGCCGCCTGACCAAAGTCAGGCTGCATCGCAAGGATAAAGACGATGATCACCAGCAGCGCAAAAGACAGCGCCTTGCCGGGCGGCCCGTTGATCTGAAAGCTCGCCGCCATCAGCCATGCCGTCACCACGATAAATCCGGGCTTGAGAAACTCGCTCGGCTGCACCGAAGCAAAGCCAAGGCTGTACCAGCGCACAGCCCCCTTGCCAAAATCGGTGCCAAAAACAGGCAGCCCCAGAAGCGCAATGAAGGAAACAAGAAAGCCGATCACAGCCAAACGCCGCACAAGCTGGGGCGGCATCATCGAGGTGATCAGCATCGCCATCAGCGCAAGCCCGCCAAAAAACGCCTGCCGCTGCACATAGTGAAACGCCCCAAAACCGTTGCGCTCCGCCAAGGGCGGGCTGGCCGCAAGACCCAGCAAAAGCCCGATCCCGAACAACAACAAAATGCAGGATAAAGTCCACTTATCCAGCGTGCGCCACCACTTGGGCAGCACAGGTTCACCTGTTTGCACGGAGATCGTGCCATACACCATTTCTGTCATTTAAACGTCACCGCTATCTGCCTCAACCGCCCCTTTCCGGGGTCGTTGCGCAAAGGATAGCACGGTGATTCGCCTTTGGGAAGTAGGCGATGCGGCAGCACGGCCAAAGTTTGACTTGTGCAAAGAGCGGCTGATGCTGCTCGGTGCACGAATGTCTGTCCTACCTAGCTGTCGGGCGGGAAGCCCTTACGAACCAAGCCCCCCCTCAAAACCCCTTGCCCCTTTCGCCAGCACCCGCTAGCCCAGCACCTATGCAAGTCAACACACTCATCCTTGGCGCAGGCGCCGCTGGCCTTATGTGCGCCGCCCACGCGGGGCCAAACACGCTTGTTATCGACCACGCCAAAAAACCGGGTGAGAAAATCCGCATCTCGGGCGGCGGACGTTGCAACTTTACCAATATGTATTGCACGCCGGAAAACTTCCTGAGCGAAAACCCGCATTTCGCCAAATCTGCGCTCGCCCGCTATACCCAATGGGATTTCATCGAGCTGGTGGCACGTCACGGCATCGCCTACCATGAGAAGACACTGGGCCAGCTCTTTTGTGACGGCAAATCCACCCAGATCGTCCAGATGCTGCTCGATGAAATGGCCCGCGCCGAGGCCTCGCTCTGGCTTGAAACATCGCTCATCAGCCTCGCCCGTGACGGGGCACATTTTGCTGCCACCCTTGAGCACAAAGGCAAGCGCAAAACCGTTTTCGCGCAAAATGTGGTTGTCGCAACAGGCGGCAAATCCATCCCGAAGATGGGCGCAAGCGGCGTGGCCTATGACATCGCCGCGCAGTTCGGCCACAGCCTCACCGAGACGCGCCCGGCCCTTGTCCCTTTTACCTTCTCCGACAACCCCTTCACGCCGCTCGCAGGCACCGCCGCCGACACCCGCGCCACCGCAGGGCACGCAAGCTTTGATGAGGCCACACTCTTCACACACCGCGGCCTCTCTGGCCCCGCGATGCTGCAAATCTCCTCCTACTGGCAAGAGGGCGAGGCCATCACGCTCAATCTTGACCCGAACAATACAGTGCTCGCCGCGCTGCGCGACCAGCGCCAGACACAGGGGCGCAAGCAGCTCACAACAGAGCTCGCCCGCCACCTGCCAAGCAAACTCGTTGACCACCTCACAGCTCCGCTCGCCCTCACAGGCAAGCTTGCCGACCAGTCCGATGCCCGCCTCAGCGAGATCGTCGAGGCCCTGCAAAACTGGCAACTCAAACCCACAGCCACCGAAGGCTACCGCACCGCCGAAGTGACACTTGGCGGCGTTTCAACAGCCGATATCAGCTCCAAATCCATGGAAAGCGCCCACCAAAAGGGCCTCTACTTCATCGGCGAATGCGTCGACGTGACAGGCTGGCTCGGCGGGTTCAACTTTCAGTGGGCCTGGGCCTCTGGCGTGGCTGCTGCGCGTGATATTGCCAGCCGCCCCCAAAGCTCCGTATAACAGCTTATGGACATGGACCACGACATCACCAAACATCTGGCGAGCCGCCTCAAAGAGGCCCGCAGCGCGCGCAGCCTCTCGCTGGAAGCGCTGGCGCAGCTGTCGGGCGTCTCCCGCTCCATGCTCAGCCAGATCGAGCGTGGCGCCTCCTCGCCCACTGTGGCCAGCCTCTGGAACCTGACACGTGCCTTGGGCGTTGATTTTGCAGGCCTGCTTGACAGCTCTGCCACCCCCGAAAGCCCGATCCTTGAGCACACGCGCGCCGCCGACACGCCTGCCTTCACAGAAACAGGCAAAGGCTGCACCATCCGTATTTTGTCAGCCCCCACCGATGTTGGCAAAACCGAGATTTACGAACTTCTGTTTCAGGCTGGCGGCAGCCTTGCGTCCGAGCCGCATGATGCTGGCGCAATCGAGCACCTCACAGTGCTCACAGGCAGCCTCACCGTGACAAGCGGCGACGCCGAGGCCACCCTCGCCACAGGCGACACGCTGCGCTACCGCGCCGATCTGCCCCACGCGATCCGCGCGCGCGACGCCGCGCGCGCCGTGCTCGTCGTGAAGCATGATTTGGTGGTAAATCCGTCATAACGGAAACATATCTTTTATATTGACATTTCGCTGTGCACAGCTACCTTTGATGAAACTTCAAGGGAGTGCGCCCATGTCCGCCTTTTTATCCGATATCAAAGCCACCCTCGCCCAGATCGAGGCTGACGGCCTCTTCAAACGCGAGCGCGCCATCAGCACACCACAGGCCGCGCATATCACGGCCGAGGGGCGGCCCATGCTCAACCTCTGCGCCAACAACTACCTCGGCCTCGCAGACCACCCCGCACTCACGCAAGCCGCCACCCGCGCCATGCAAGAGCACGGCTACGGCATGGCCTCAGTGCGCTTCATCTGCGGCACAGCCGACTTGCACCGCGAGCTTGAAAGCGCACTGGCCCGCTATCTGGGCATGGACGATGCCATCCTCTTCGCCGCCTGTTTTGACGCCAACGGCGGGCTTTTCGAGCCACTGCTCGGCGCGGAAGACGCCATCATCTCCGATGCACTCAATCACGCCTCCATCATTGACGGTATCCGCCTCTGCAAAGCTCAGAGATACCGCTATAAAAATAATGATATGAATGACNTGGANGAACAACTTAAAGCAGCACGTAAAGCNGGTGNGCGCCACATCATGATCGCGACCGATGGTGTTTTCTCCATGGACGGCACCCTTGCCAGCCTCTCCGAGATCACGGCGCTGGCCGAGAAATACAATGCGCTCACCATGGTGGATGACTGCCACGCCACTGGCTTCATGGGCCCGAAGGGTGCGGGCACGCCGGCCCATTTCGGTACGCGCGTTGATATCCTCACAGGCACGCTCGGCAAGGCGCTTGGCGGCGCGCTCGGCGGCTATATCGCAGGGCCCCAAGCCGTGATCGACCTCTTGCGCCAACGCGCACGGCCCTATCTCTTCTCCAACGCGCTGCCCCCCATGATCACAGCCGCAGGCATTGCCGCGCTCAAGCTGGCTGAGGAAGGTGACGCGCTGCGCGCTCAGCTCTTTGCCAATGCCGCCCACTGGCGCGCAGGGCTTGAAGCGCTTGGCTTCACCCTGCTCAAAGGCGAACACCCCATTATCCCCGTCATGCTGGGCAAGGCCCAGCTGGCGCAAGACATGGCCGCAGCCCTTGACCGCCGTGGCGTCTATGTCTCGGGCTTCTTCTTCCCTGTCGTGCCCAAGGGCCGCGCGCGCATCCGCACCCAGATGAACGCAGCCCTCACCCGCGAAGACCTCGACACAGGCCTCGCTGCCTTTGCCGAAGCAGGCCGCGAAGTGGGCGCAATATGATCCTGCCAGACATCACCCACGCCATCGGCAACACACCGCTGGTCGCGCTGGACCGCCTCACCGCCCACCTCGGGCTGACAGGCCGTATCCTTGCAAAATGCGACCACATGCTGCCGGGCTTTTCCAAGAAAGACCGCGCCGCACTTGCCGTCATCCAGGCCGCCCGCGCCTCGGGCACGCTCAAAGCAGGCCAAACCGTGGTCGAGCTGACCTCTGGCAACATGGGCACAGGCCTCGCCATTGTGTGCGGCCTCAAAGGCCACCCCTTTGTCGCGGTGATGAGCGAGGGCAACAGCCCCGAGCGCGCCGCCATGATGCGCGCCCTTGGCGCAGAAGTGGTGCTTGTACCGCAAGCCGAAGGCGCGGTTGCTGGCGAAGTGTCAGGCGCAGATCTGGCGCTGGTAGAGGCCGCAGCGCAAGCGCTCACACAAGAGCGCGCCGCCTTCCGCGCCGATCAATTTGCACACCCGAGCAACCCGACAGCCCATGAGACAGGCACCGCCCCCGAAATCTGGGAGGCGTCTGAAGGCACTGTCACGGCCTTCTGTGACTTTGT